>Ga0206997_10033_pt1 | contig 44065 bp, 43 predicted proteins | sample Alteio_BWMinCont_3_FD_153478 | JGI IMG/M metagenome (GOLD analysis project Ga0206997, IMG submission 153478) | Enriched cells from forest soil in Barre Woods Harvard Forest LTER site, Petersham, Massachusetts, United States -... | ecosystem: Environmental > Terrestrial > Soil > Temperate forest >...
TTTTAGTCAAAATTTCTTAAAATCAATACTTCAAAGACCTGTTGATTTGAACCGTTACCTGAATTTAAAAAAAGGAGTCAGAACTAGAAAATAAGGTTATAAACATTTGATAAATGGATTAAAACTCCAGAAAAACCATAAATTATGATAGCCCGCAATCACTTGAGGATTAATATCTAATTTTGAAATGAATACAAATCAATAACAATGGATTTAAATTTGCTTACAATTGCTAGAAGAGCTGACCTGGGAAATAAAATTTCAAATGCTTTTAATAATTCAAATCAACGTATAGTTCAATTAGAAAATATTACTGATAAAATAGATGTTTCGTTAGAGTTCAATGAAAATGAAAAACTACAAAGTCGTGAGTTTGCAATCATCGGGCTAGTAAGCATAGCTGAGCAATTAATGAACGAAGTATTACATCAAGTTTTAATTTCACATCCGAAGAAATTTGGCAACAAGAAGTTTGAAATTGACGAACTTATTGAAGAAGGTTCAATTTTGGAATTATTTTATAGCAAGGCAAACCAAAAACTACTTGACCTTGCTTATGGCAAATTCGACAGATTTATTCAAAATTTTTCTGATGCTTTAGAACTTTCATCTAAAATAACAATTGACTTGATTGAAACTATTAATGAAATTAAGTGTACTAGAGATTGTTTAATTCATTCAGAAGGCAAGTCGTCCGAGTTATATTTTAGTAAGGTTGGAAGCAAAGCAAGAGTACGTGGTAATAAAGAAAAATTGAAAGTCGACTCCGATTATTATAAAAATTCAATCAATAATGTCAAAAAATTTATTTCTGAAATACAGATGGCAATTCCAGTAAAATTATTAGACTCAAAAAGGAGTTTTATTTTCAAACAGATGTGGGAAGCAACTTGTTTAAATAGAAGAATAAAATTTGAACAAGCTTGGAGTATCGAAGATTCCAGTATGGTTAAACCAATAGATATTAATGATGAATTTGGTTTTTCAAGTTCAGAAATGGAAGTATATAACTTGTTTAGGCACATATATAATTATTCTCGTTTCAAAGTGAACTTCGCCCTTTATTTTCAAAGATGGAAGCCTCAATCAAATGAACATCAAATAGCAACATCCTGGCTAGATAATCAATTCTATTTTTAAAAAAGTTCTAATTGTAAGGAATAAACCACTTTTCTTGTGCAATAGTCCTAGACATAATCAATAATGTTGCTATATAGATAAATACTCGCATTTGATTCTTATTTAATAACTTCATTTTCTTGGTTGTCAAAGTTTAAAAGCACTTAGTTTATTTTTGGAATGTACTTCTTTCCCTTGCTGTTCATGTAATAAGACAGCTTTTTATCGTCTGTAATATAAATGAAATTGGTGTTTATAATTTTTAACGAGGTGTAATTTGTTTCAACAAGAGTTGAAGAATAGGGAGCTATAAATCCATTTGTTTTACCTTTTTTATAAAACACCCAGTAATTACATGTTGATTGCAGATAAAAATATATGGAATCACAATTTTCAATAAGCATCTTCTTTTCAACGGTATTATATAAAGAATACTTTTCATTTATCAATATAGCAAACCTAGATTCCATTGCATAGCTAATTTTTTTGTAGATGCAAGGAACTAATGTATCTGCTGGTTGTAGTCGTTCTGTCATCTCCTGTAGCCCAAAGCCATTTTTTCCTTTTATTTCAAACGCCATAAAATCTATGTTATTACACCCACTATTACCATCAATCACATAAGAATTTGGCGGGGCAGCTTTCCGCCCTTTTTTATCAATATAATAACTACTGTCTTTGATACGCACAAGGGTAACATCATAATATTCATTAAAATCATTTAGTTCGTCATAGATTAAAGGAATAGTTACCTCTCCCTTTTTGTTTAGATAGCCCCATTTACTATTTTTCTGAACCTTAGCCATAAAGTCTGAATTAAAATTCCCAATCCTATTGTAAATAATCGGGATAACTGTTTCTCCATTTTTATTTATATAGCCCCATTTGTTGTGCTTTTTAACACACGCAAACCCCCGAACCATTAAACATATTGTATCATATTTTTCTTTTGATATGATTTGGCATGATGTATCTATAACAACCCATTTTTTATTTAGTTTATAGGGGATAAATCCAGTTTCCTGAGCAAAAACTGTACATACAGTTAATAATGCTATCATGCAAATCATTATGTATATTCTGTTTCTCATATTAAGAATAAATTATTGTGGTGCTTTACCATCTTTATAATCCCATTCTGCATTAAACGTACCACCTTCGTTATACCACGTCCAACAACCTACTCTTCGATTTAATAAATATTGGGCATTTAATTTCAATTGCCCATTTGGATAAAAGTCCTGACAATTACCATGAAGCCCTTTGCCATAAATGTCTCTGCCATTTTTACCATAAACCGCGAGAGCGGTTCTTTTAGCTATAATACCTCCTTCTTTGTTAAAAGTCGAATATATCTCACAGTAACCCGAATCATTTTTTATAGTTATTGTTTTAAAAGAAAATTGTAACATGGGTTTATCTACGTAGTTTTTTGTAACGGTACTATCTTTATATGTTGTGATAGTTGAACTTAAATTGCCGTTAAGATAATATGAGTTATAAATATTCTTTTTATAACTTTCTAATGAGATTAAAATCCCTTTTTCATCAAAGTTTTTCCAAATACCATTTGGTTTGCCTTTTTTATAATTACCCTCTGCCATTATATTATTGTTGTAATCTTTAAAAATAAAATGCCCTGATTTTTTCTTATTAAAAATAGATGCAAATGTTTTTAATATTTCTATTTCTTTCTTTATGGCTGCGGTTTGTTTTAATGGCTTACTAAGCCACATATAATTTTGGTTATAACTTGTGTCATTGGTAGTATAAATAATATAAAAACTATCAATTGACATTTTTACGCCACCGTATCTATTTCTACCATTATGGGTATAACCGTCATCATCAGTTAAAACATAATCCATATTATAATCTTTTCTGTTTTCTTGTTTCTTAGGCTGTGGTTGTGGGCGAAGAAAGAATGGCGGTATTGGTGGCTCAAAATTTCCAGTATATAGCCGTACTTTTTTAAGATTAGTTTTGCCAAAATAAATTTCCTTTACATCTGCAATGGAGAACGCTTCACCACTTTGTGTAATATCACTACTTATTACTTTGCAACTAAATACTAATAGTTTATCAGTATTTTTATAAAACACTTGTGTTAATGTTCTTGTATCGGGGGCAGCGGAGCATGCCTGAGAAAAGGAGTTTAAAGAAGCGCCTAAGAAAAAAAATATAAACAAATATATACGCATTAGAAATATCTATTTAGATGCAATAAAGATACCTCAATAGATTATTGATTAAACATTTATTAAATAAGTGGCAGCAGTTTCTTTTTAAGTGGTCGGTTTTAACAAAAAAGCGGTAAAGTTTTATAGGTTGGTTCTATTACGTTTATTTTTACGATTGTATTCATTTAATTAAAACTCAGCAAAAGCAAATAACAATAAATTTAATACAGAATGAGCTAAGATAGAATATTTAATACCATAAGATAATCTGATGTATCCAAGATAAAATCCGCCCGCTATTTGAGGAGCTCCATGAGCAATTAACCAAGGAATATTTTCTAATATAAATGACGGTTCAGTATGAAAAATAAATTGCAATAAATTCTTTTATTAATTATATCTTGAGTATTAGAACGGACGCAACATCTTTGTATATTCTAAGTTAAACAAATAAAAAAAAGTTGCACAGTCTTGATTAATGGTAGTTAATAATATTTATTTTTTCGGCTTATACGATATGCCAAATCTTACTAAGTAGTCTTTTAGGGGTTCCATGCCAAGTTCTTTTCTTCTTTTATCTACATTTTTTTCGTCTAAAATTGGGTAGGGTAAATTCTTATCTGTATTTACTTGCGTACCATAATACTGATAACCTTTAGTTTTTGGCAATGATACTCTATCATATAACAAGGCATAGTTTTGTCCGTCGGTTTCTCCCTTATTATACAACTCTTTTATAATAGGTAAATATTTGTTCATTGTTATACTATCAGAATGTTGAATTACTAAAAAACATTTTGAAGAGAAAACATCTCCGACAATACGATTGCTTAGAACATTTATACCATCAGCCAAGTGTTTCTCAATTATTACAAGATTTACCTTATTTAATGAATCTTTTACTGCCCATATTTTATTTACTTGTTTTGATGAATTCCCATATTTACTTTCCGTACAATTCAATTGGGAATATAACGCTTGGTCTTGTATAGCAATTTTAGATAAATTGTAGAGTAATGAATCATTCATTGTTTTATACTTGGCAGGTTTATTTTGCATCATAAATACAAACCAAGACTTTTTACTACTTAAATTATAGAAATCGGGGTCGGTTATATAACTACCATATCCTGATGTATCAATGTTAATACTTGTTTTAAGGTTTTCATATGCTTTATCTTCATTATTGCTTAAAGAGTATGCGCAAGCTAAATTGTAATAATCAAGTTGTTTTTCTAGGGTGCTAGTATAGTTAAATATTTTTAGTTTGTTTTGGTAACAAAGTATGGCTTTCTTATAGTCACAGTTCTTATTTAAGAAAAAAAAGGCACTATCGGTTATTTGAGAGGAAAGAGAATAATTTACTTCAACTGGGTTACTAATTTTAAACTCAACCCTTCTGTTTAAAAGCCTATTTTCTTCTGTATCGTTTGATTTTATTGGCGAACTACTACCTGCTCCTTTAAATGTAACTCTGTCTTTTGCTATACCTGTATTAATTAAAAAATCAGCTACCGATTTGGCTCTTGAGTTACTTAATACAAAGTTATCCTTTTCATTCCCAATATTATCAGTATAACCAATAATCTCAATTTTAAAGTTAGGAGATGATTTTAAATAATTGGCTAATTTATTAAGTTCGTTACTTGAATTTGGTACTAATTGTGCTTTATTGTTTTCAAAATTGATGTTTTTTAAAACCATGGGTTTATTTAAAGCACTGGCATAATTATCTATTGCATTTTTGACGACTTTAAGTTCATTACACAGGCACTCCTTACTATCTTTTATTTGTGTTAAACTCACGTCATCAATGTAAAAGTACATTCCTGTAAATGTTCCTGCCCCATTTCTAAGATTAAAATGCTTGCATTTTTGATTTAAAACGCCAAAAGTCAAATATTCTTCATCGCCTTTTGCCTTAAAACACGACGAAATTTTGTTCCAACTTTTTGGTTCAATAAAACCTTTAGTAGCTATAAATTTTTCGTAAGGAGTTTGTTTAAGTATTCCACCAGTGTTTTGATATGGTTTTTCAACACTTAAAATGTAATCTAATTCGTTTGTCGAAAAGTTAGGAATATCTGCTGAACTGATAAATAGCGAAAAGCAATAGTAATTATCTTTTACAAGTTTTTGGGTTAATTTAACCTGAAGATATTCGTACATGTCAAGGCCTATATGATTAACTACAATTCCTACATAAGCATCTCCAAAATGAGGTGCTCGTATACCCCAAAAATTTGCAGGAGCACTAAAATTACTAGTTCGTTTTAATGTATAATAATCAGGTGTGCCTTTTGTAGCAGTTCCCCATTCTTCACAGGTAAAATTATTAGTTGCCGTTATATTTTCAGTTGGGTCAGCTTTTGCAAGTTCAAAGCTTGGATTGGGTACTAAATTTTGCCCGAATGCAAAATTGAAAAAAATAAGCCAGTAAATTATAGTTATACTTTTTCTCAATTAAGATATTTTATTAATGTTCTGTAATTCAGAATTTAATTATTTTCTTGCTACTAACTTTTTGAAGTTAAAAAACACCCTATCCATAACGGAAAGGTTTTTAGTAATAATATCAGCTTTCCCTTTCATTTCTTCTTTGTATATCAACGTTTTATTGTACGATGTAACTAAACCGTTTTTTAAATCAACATCAACAGCATAAGTGTCTTTGTTAGGCACTTCAGATATATTTATTACAACACCTTGTAACATCCCATTTTCATTAGATGAGTAGTTATCTAATTTAATATTTACATTTTGTCCGATGGCTAACTTACCCGTATTTATTACTGGTAAAACACATTTGCCGATAAATTGTTGCTTTTGGGTTGAAATAACCGAAAACAATTCATCACCTGTTTTTACGTTTTGATTAATCGACCATACATTAAAAAACGAAACCCTGCCATCAATAGGGCTTTCTATTAAATAAAGTTGTTTCCACTTGCTAATTTCTGAAACAAGCGACTTTAAATTTTGTTGCAAATCGTTTTTAAGTTTGGCTTGCTCCTGATAGTCTTGTATTTGTAATTGTAAAATGTTTTTTTCGATAGAATTTATTTGAATTAGAGCATTTGAAACCGTTATGTTTACTTGTTCGTTGCCGTTTAAAGCCCCTAAATATTCTTTTTTCTTGGTTTCAAATTCCCTCGCAGAAATAACCTGTTTTTCAAATAAAGATTTATCTCGGTTGTAATCCGATTCAAATAGAACAAGCTGTTCTTTATTTATGCCTGCTTGTTTTCTATACTTTGCTAAGAGGTCGGTGTAATTTCCTAAATCTTTTTTTAATAGCTGTACTTGGCGTTTGTAGGTGTTTACTTCTAAATATAAATTCAAGTCTTTAATTGATTTTAGAACAAGCAAATAGTTTGGAGTAAGTTCGCCAATTTTTAGACTACTTTTTATATTTAATAAAGGTAGTGTATCAATTAGTTTTAATTGATTAATTAACTGGGTACTTGTACTATCCAAATACAAAACATCAGTATAATTGGCTGTATTTTCAATAACAGCAAGGGTTTGATTAAGTTTAACAACATCTTTATTTTTCACTAACAGATACGTTAGTTTGCCGTTGGTTTTAGAAATTAATTTTACAGGCGGGTTTAGGGTTGTTAAAGTTATATCAGCCGTTAAAACATCGGGGTAACGAATGAAATAAGACAAGCCAATAGCTGTAATGATTAATATAAAAATTACAGAAATGCCCCAACGTAAAATCCATTTAGGTGTTGAAGTTAAAATTTCGTTTACCTCTTCGCTACGTAGTATTATATTATCTTCTTCTTGCCCAGGCATTTATTTAGTCCCCCAATTCTAATTGATTTTTAACTAATTCGTAATACGAGCCTCTAAGTGCAGTCAGTTCTGTATGATTTCCTTTCTCAATAATTCTGCCTTTATCCAACACAATTATTTGGTCGGCATTTTTTACGGTACTTAAACGATGCGCAATCACCACAACGGTTTTATTTTTAAAAAACTCATTTAAGTTATTCATAATTATTTTTTCGTTATTGGCATCCAAAGCACTGGTAGCCTCATCAAAAAATAAATAATCAGGGTTTTTATATACCGCTCTTGCAATTAAAATGCGTTGTTTTTGCCCTGTACTTACCCCTACGCCTTCTATACCAATTTTGGTATTATAGTTTAAAGGGAGCTTTTCTATAAACTCCTTTATATTAGCAACTGTTACAGCGTGTTTTAATTTTTGTTTATCAATAACATCAACGCCAACCGCTATATTATTGGCAATGGTATCATTAAATATATAACCCTCCTGCATGACAACGCCACATTTATCCCTCCATGCTTTTGATGAAATGTGATTTAGATTAACTCCTGTATTTTCCAAAGATGAGCTTGTAAGTAGGATTTCTCCGTTTGAGGGTTCGTAAAACTTTAAAAGCAACTTCATTAAGGTAGTCTTGCCACTTCCGCTACTACCCACAATAGCCGTAACTTTGTTAGCAGGGATGTGAATTGATAAATCTTGCAACACAATATCATTACCAACCCCTTCATATTTAAAAGACAGGTTTTGAATATTAAAAGATAAATTAGGCTCTAATTCGTGTATATATTCTTTATTTGCTGGCTCTTCATCTTCTTTGTTATGAATTTCGCTTAGTCTTTCTAAACTCAATTTAGCATCTTGCCAATGCTGAACAAAACCTACCATTTCAAGTACGGGGGCGTTTAGTTGCCCAATAATATAACTGATAGACAACATCATCCCTAACGTAACTTGTCCATCTAATACCAATTTAGCTGCTAAAAATGTGATAATAATATTCTTCAATTCATTTATTAAAGATGAACCCGAATTTTGAGCCGTTGTTAAGGATAAACCCTTTAAATTGATTTTAAATAACTTTACTTGTAAGACTTCCCATTGCCATCGCTTTTGCCTTTCTGCATTGTGTAACTTAATTTCTTGCATTCCACTTATCAACTCCATTACTTTACTTTGGTTTTGACTGCCTTGCTGAAACCGTTTATAATCTAAATCGGCTCTGCGTTTTAAAAAGAAGGTTATCCACAGAAAATAAAACAGCGTACCTATAATAAATACAACAAATATTTGAAGGCTATAAAATGCCAATACTCCGCTAAAAACAACAAAATTAAATAAGGAAAACAAGGTGCTTAATGATGAGCCAGTTAAAAATTGTTCGATACGGTGATTATCGTTTATGCGCTGCATTATATCTCCAGTCATTTTAGTATCAAAATAACTTATCGGCAACCTCATTAGTTTTAAAAAGAAATCGCTAACTAAACTTATATTAATCCTACTGCTAACATGCATTAAAATATAATTGCGAATAATCTCAATGGTTGTTCTACCAAAAAACACCATCAATTGCGCAAATAAAATAAGATATATAAATTTTACGTCTCTGTTTTGTATGCCAATATCAACAATGCTTTGTGTAAGAAACGGAAATATTAATTGTAGCAAACTTCCTGCCAATAAACCAATACTAAGCTGTAAAATAGCTTTGCGGTGTGATTTAAGATACCCCAATAGAAAAGTGAAACTTTGTTTGTTCTCCTTGATTTGGGCATCGGTTTTATCTGAATAAAATTCAGGGGTAGTTTCTAAAAGCAATAAAATGCCCTCATCAATACCATCACTTACCCAGTTTTTAATAAATTCTTCTTTGTCATATACTAACAGACCGTGAGCAGGGTCGGAAACATAGATTTTATCTTTCTTTATCTTATATATTACAACAAAATGGCTTTGATTCCAATGGGCTATACAAGGTAATGGTGCATCCTCTACTAATTTATTAAAGGGTACTTTTACCGCCATCGTTCTAAATCCAATTTTTTCTGCTGCTTGGCTAAGACCTTGCAAATTAATTCCCTCACGGGTAGTCCCGCTTACATGCAAAAGTTCCTTAACACTGTAATTTTTACCGTAGTATTTAGAAGTTATACGTAAACAGGTTGCACCACAAGCCATTTCGTCTGGCTGAAGATAATGAGGAAATTTTCTAATCATCACCCCACAATTCTTTATTAATAGCGTTCAATTTTTTACGATTTACTTTAAAGTCGCTGGCATTATTTTCTACTCCGCACGCTGCAAGGGTTTTGTAGCCCTGTTCTGTTTTCCACTTAGCAATATACGGATTAAAATTACATTCAGTTTCCATGTACCATTCTTTCTCATTACGCTTTATAGGCAATCTATTATCTATACACATATACCTATATTCACAATGTTTACAAACATCTATTAAATCTTTATGTACGTACCAGTATTTTTGAAATTCTTTTGTATTAATTATATTTAATAACTCATTCTGATTATTTAATGTGTCAATATTGCCAAATACCTCTATGCTTTCTGGTGCATTTTTTATTTCACCGTTAACTCCTATGTATAATTTACGATTAAAATAGGTATTATGTTTTTGAGCTTCCGTATATAAGGTGATATTTACATTAAACTCTTCAATTGACCTATTTAATGCAGCACTATAATTCTTGGTAGAGCTAAATATTTGCTGTACTCCGTAATAGTGTTGTTTAATCAATTCCGTTTTTGGGGCGGAGTAGATAAAAATAAAAGAAATGTTTTTATGTTTAGATATTAAATTATTGTAATCAAAATGTGCATTATATTCTAAAATTATTTCAATCGAGCGAAGCCCAATTTTTGAAATTTCGTCTAAGTGTCCGTCGATTAAATTTAGGTTATATTTTTCCTTAAATAGTAATTGAATATTATAACATTTTGTAGTTTCTAATAGCAAAGCCATTTGTTTAAAATCAAAATTTGAATAGTTATTTATTTCAACGCAAAAATTTGTGATAATATTCGGAGTAAAAAATGTCAAGTCAAGTTTTGGAAAATGTTTTTTATCAATCTCTTGCGGAATTTCTAAAATATATTCTTTGTCGATGCAGTATTCTATATATTCTGAAATAATTTCTTTCGATTCCGAAGGAGTGTCATTATAAATTTCGTTTACACTTTTTAAACTTACCATATTTAAAAAATCAACTACCGAATTTGGAACATACTCATACGTATTTCTACCCAAATCCATAATAACACTACGAAAAGCCCCTTTTATGGGTAAACAGGTTGACGTGGCAATATAATTACGTTGCGGCATTAAATAGTAAATAAAGTGATGTGTTTATAAAATCTAGCAACAACTAAACTATCCGTTTGATGCCGTTTGCTTTTAGTATATAAACTACTGCTATTAAAATACGCTTCTTTTTCTCCAGTAATATTATACTGTAATTTTTTATAGAAAACGGGAAGAACATCTAACTGATTTCCCGCTTCTTTTTCAATTAACTCGTGTTTTTCCATTTTCAAATATTTTCGCAACTTCTTTTTCCAAATAATAATTACACGGCAAAGATACCTGTGTAAATTGCCCTATTGGGTTTACTTCTAAAAAAACGTACTCCCCGCTTTTAGTAACTATAATATCAATAGAGCCTGACTTCATCTCTATTTCATTCATTAGTTTAGTAAGTTTTATTTGTAAATCCTTTGGGAGTTTATAGGGCAAAACTCTATTCGGTTTATCTTCGTTATAATTTCTAAAATCAACTTTTGTTTGCTCATCATTTTGTGAAAAAATTGCTGAAGCGTAAAATTTTCCTTCTAAATAAAAAATACGTAATTCAAACGACTTTGGAATAAGTGCTTGAAATTTTGTTACGTAAAACTTAACAGGGAGATTTTTTATATCATCAGCATTTATTAATAGAGTATGGAAATAGAAATTAGCATCTTTTATCGTAAAATTAAAGCCGTTGTAAATTGGTTTAGAAATTATACTTTCATGTTTTTTAATAAACTCCAATACATTAGATTTATTGGTTGTAATAAGCGTTTCGGGTATTTTTAATCCAATCTCTTTTGCTTTATCTAATAGTGTTAATTTATTTACAAAAATATCACTATAAGTATTTACAGAATATGTTTTCTCTTTTAAATAACTATGTATAAAATTTTGCACGTAATTACACTCGTCTTTATTAAAAGTATTAATAGTATTTATACATTCCGAGTTTGTAGCTCCTTTAATTAATTTTGTCGGGATTTGAAAATTACCACGTCTATACCAATAAGTTCGGTAGTTTTTTAAGTTATAATTCTTTTTATTTGAAAGGATAATTTTAGTATCAACGCTATTTATTTGTATCTCAGTTCCTAATAATTCCTCATAGTTTATTCTATCAAAATCCGTATTATTATACAACAACCAATCAATTACGTTAGAAGTTGAATTATCACCATCAATAGTAAGTATTAAAAGCATTTATTTTTTAGGGTTATAAAATATACCAAATTTTAATAAATAATCTTTTATGGGTTCCATCTCATATTCTTTTCGTCTTGCATCTACATTTTTTTCGTCTAAAATTGGGTAGGGTATATTTTTTTCGGTATTTACTTGCGTGCCATAAAATTGATGCCCATTTCTATATACATTTAACCTGTCATAGATTAATGCATAACACTCTTTTTTTAAATCACCTCTATTACAAGCATTTTTTACAGTATCTATATACTTGCTAATAAAATGAGTATCGGCATGTTGTATAATTAAAAAAACACGATTACATAAATTGCCATATTTCTTATTTGATGGAAAACCATTGGTAGTAAGTAAAGAATCAACAATTTTAATATTTTGTTTGTCTAAAGAATCTTTAATTGCTATAATTCTTTTTGACTGAATAGATTTTTTACCATATTTTTTATCACTACAATTCCAATCAGTATATAATGCTTGGTCTCTTATTCCAATTTTACAAAGAATAAGAGCTAAAGTCGTATCTGCAGTTGGCAATGTTTTTTTTATAACTTTATAAGCAATGGTTTCCCATTTTTTGGTACATGACAAATTATAAAAATCAGGGTCGTCGATTAATAAATAACTTAAAAAGCCACTTTTATCTGTTTTAATAATTTGATTTAATGCAGGGTATAAATCTTTCGAATTTTGTTTATTTAATAAACTTATAAAACAGCAGTAATTAAGTAAAAACATATTATTATTTATACCAGCCTTGTATGCTTTATTAAAATAAGTATATGCAACTTGGTAATCGCAATTATTCTTTGCTGAAACCACTACTGAGTCAAACTGCTTTTGTGTTTGACTAACAAGTAAAAAAGAGTGACTGAAAAGTATTAGTAAAGCAATCATTCTATTGAACTTTTTCATTTTGTACATATTTTATTATGTTGTAAAAATTTTAAACCACTATTTATAAAATCGAAGGGCATTCTTTATACTCAGAAAACACTCTAATTTTATGTTTGAATAATTAAATACATTCAAAATTAAAGTAATAATAATTGGAATTTTAACTAATTCAAAAAAGTCCCATTAAGTTTACTTTTGAATAAACCCTATTACTGGTTTTAAAAATAAAACAAAGGGAAGAGATAATCTTCCCTTTGCAATTTAAATTATGCCACACAGGGAACAGGGCAACTTGATATTAAATCTCCAGCAGGCCAACCTCCATCTTTATTTCTTGAAGCATCATTAAAAACATCACAACCCTTATTCCCACCCGAAAAGGTTGTATTAATTACAGTTCCACCAACAATAGCAGTTAATGATTCACGATTTAATTCGTTGTTTTTGAATTTGCTTAAACTTTGTACTTTTTTCATTTTTTTTGTTTTCTAAATTTACTCTAATAAACATCCTTCACGTGGTATGTTCGGTTTAAGGTTTTCTCCTATTTACCTATACGTGCACTTATAGGTTAATTTTATTTGGCTGCAATTATAACTGTTTAATCTTGATAATATTGTTGTTGGTAGAAAATATATTTTCTATATTGAATTTTGTTTTACACTTTTTGAAAAAATCTTACATGGTAAATATAATTTGCTCTGGTTTTACAGGTGTTTGAACCTTCATTTAAAAATTCCATTGATTAAATGTTAATATAGATTTAATAATGGTATGTAAGATTTTTTCAAAAAATGTAAAAAATTGAAATACTGGGCTTAATTTAATAAAAGAGTAAGCAGGGTAATAGCAAAAAATTGTCATTTATGGTTACCGAATAATAAAATTGTTTACTTTTAATTGAAATTAAATTTTTAAATGAAATTGAATAAAGCAGAAGAGTATAAAGTAAACCAAGCAACCTCTTACTTATTCGATATGGATATTTTATTCAAGGAGTTATATGAGGGTTTCAAAAAACAGAAATTGCTAAAACGAGCTGAATTAAAACCAATTCCAGGAATATATGTTTTTTACAACGATGAAAAACCAATTTATGTGGGACGTGCGAATAACATAAAGCTTAGAATTCAGTATCATACAAGACCAAGCTCAGGAAGTGAAAGTGCATCATTTGCATTTAATTTGACAAAACTTGAATTTGAAGAAAAAATCAATGAAAGTAAAATAGGTAGAGATGCCATCATGAAGTTGGAAGGTTTCTCAGATAGATTTACTAAACACAAGGAAGATTTACATGCCTCAAGAATTAGATGTATCGAAATTGAAAATGATATTATTCAAACAATGTTTGAACCTTATCTTGCTTTAAAGCTAGGTACATACCCTAGAAACAATACTTTTGAAAATCATTAGAGCAGAAAACTACACCTCAAGCAAAGACATTTCAATCCATCAAAGAACAGAACCAACGATTAATTAATAAAATTCAAATTAATGGTTACAAAATCTGACAAATATAAAAAGGAAACAAAACTTTTAATTGAAAAAGTATATGAAATACTAAATCAAAAAGAAGTTATTTGGGATAAACACGATGAAGAATTATATTCTCTCTTAGAGAGAGTTATATTTTTAAAAGCCCGTGAAAGTTCTTTCAAGGATTTTTTTGATAATATGGAAAGTGTAATTGAGGCAGCTTCACGGTTAGATTTTTCCAAACGTGTACCTATGTTTGATGCCTCAGTTGACAAAAGAAATATTTTCAATTATGCGGTGATGGTATTGAATATAATTGTCGAAAAAATGGAAACCTCCGTTGTTTCTATGAAAGCAATTAATACAATGCTTTCTACCATACCCGAAACAATAATGATAGTTACAGATAATAAAGGGATTATACGTTTCGTAAATGATTTGGGCGAAAAGACTTTAGGATTAAATAAGAATGAATATTTAGGTAAATCCGTATATCTATTAATTGACGACCATAATAAAATCAGTAAAGAATTTTCAATTGCAGGAGAATTATTGAATAGGCGTGTTAACTTAATTGTGCCTAACAAAGAAAAAAATATTATATCTGTATTTCTTACAATACCAACCCCTTATAAGGATAAAACCGAGATTGAAGAAATTGTTTACTCAATCACTCTTAACAATCAACAACAAAAATCACACGTTAAAGAGTTTGATTTATCACAGGAAATGCACGATAAAGTTGCTCCGTTAAATTCAATACTCGCTGCTGCCAGTCTATTAAAAAAAGCAGTTAATAAGGAAAATAAAATATATGTTGATGCAATAATTATAACTGCTCAAAAAGTTAAAACGGATACTACTGATGCTTTAAATGCTATAAATTCAAAATACGATAATTTTTCTGAAAAATCTTTTATAAGTATTGCCGAACAAATAGAAAAGGTTATTTATTCATTAACCTTTAATGAAGGCTTTAACAAAATTAAATTTGGCATAAACGTTGCTTATAAAAAGGATTTTTATATAAGCCCAAAATTATTGCATTCTGTTTTCCAAAATTTAATTTCAAATGCAATTAAATACCGTAGTAATATCAAACCTTTCATAAAAATTTCTGTTACTGAACATTCAAATAAAGGCTTGCTTATAACTATAAGAGATAACGGGATTGGTATTAGTGCAGAAGGCCAAAAAAAGTTGTTTGATAAAGCATTTCAGGTTAATGAAAGTAACGTAGGACATGGTGTTGGACTTTATTTAGTTAAGGAAAGTGTTGAGCGTATGAACGGCTCTGTAAAAGTTCAAAGCAAATTAGATAAAGGCACTACTTTTATTATTCAAATTCCGTTCTCAGAATAAACAGGTGTAATTTTGTTACACCTGTTTAATAACATGCAATAACTATCTATTTGCCATCAAAGAGATAAGTTGCGAATTAAAACTATCTTTTATTTGAACGTATGCCATGTTTTTCAAAACTTTTGCCCCAAACTTACGTTTATTCTGAGATGCGGTATAACCTAAAAAAAGCACCTTAGATTTATGATAATTGGCACGTAGAATTGTTTGCCACATGGTTTGCGGATAAACATTATTTTCTTTTGCAAAATTGTAATCCATTCCCGCAACTAATCCGCAATAATTATCTTTTGAACGATAAGCAATAACTATTCCTACTGCCTGGCGTTGCAATCTGGTATCATATTCAGGTTTTAATTTGAGTTCGATTAATTCCCAATTCGGGTTATTAATAATATTCTCGAAGAATTTAATATTTATATCAAATACGGAAAGCTCTTTATTTTTTGCGCTTACATTTTTATATAGTTGATAGTAATGGTCTATTTCATTTAACGTAGCATTCTCTACTATCCTTATTTCAAATCTGTTTTCATATTCCAATACTTTCCTTTTAATGTATTTGCGTTTGTCCGTTGTAAGCTGCAATAAAAATTCATCCGTATTATGCCAATTTAGATTATCTATAATATGCCCTTCGGGTATATCGAGGGGTATAAAACTTTGTTCTAAAAAATAATCTTGTATTTCTTTATCGCTGGCATTAAAATCACGTAAACTTAAAACACCTGCGTTTTGTCGGTCTTGTTCTTTCCAAACTTCATTTAATAAAAGGCTCATAATATATTTCCATTCCTCTCGGTTTCTATCTATATATAAATGTTCGCCGATTGAAAGCATACAACCCATTGTAAAAATGGTAGAGGTCAAATAGTACGGATTACCTTTTCGTTCCTCTTCTACCTGTTTTGATATGGCAGAAGGTGAAAACATATCATCTTTTGCAAGCGTAACAGTAAAGTAAGTAGCTAATACAGGTACATTATCTTTATCACGGATAATATAATAGTGAAAATTCCAATTGTCTTCCGCTTTTGTATTGCCTGAAAATGTTTGTTCAAAAAATTTCATTTGCTGCCAGTCATTCACACCCAGTTTACCGAGTAACTCATTCCACAATTCTTTATCTATTTGCTCAATGCTTGTTTCATGCTGAATAGTATAGCCGTTTTCAACCGCTTTAATTTCCTCCGTGTTCATAGGAAGCTCATTGAAAGTCGCAACCTTTCTGAATGCACGTTGCAGGTCGGCAAAGGTTCTGTCTTCTTCTCGCAAAGCTTTTGGCAAATGATAGGCTAACTTGGCTACTAATTTATTTATATCCTCTTTAGTGTGATGCAGCGTAATAGTAAAGCGAACACCAGTACAAATATCAGGTACGGCAGGAAACATAGCAAGGTTAACATAGAAACCGTCATTAATCATTCTCCGAACCATATTGATACCAACTTTGGTTAATCCACATCCCACAAAATTAATGGGCGCATCCCTGTTTGAAACAACGGGTAGTTTGTGTTTTAAAAGTAAATCGTGCGTATAATGTAATTTTTCTTTTAACTCGATTTGGCGTTTACTTATTTCATCCGTCAAATGAATTTTTGCGGAAGCGATACCCGCACCAATAGTTGCGTTTGCAATCGCACCCGAAAAGATTAAAGCACCTCCGCAATTCATGACCTTTTTACAAAGTTCTTCATCAGGAAACACAAAAACACCGCCACCGCCTGCCGCAAATGCTTTATTTAAAGAAGTTGCAAGAACCATTTTTTTATGTAACCCTATTTGACTTAATACAACCCCACGCCCGTGCAGGCCTGCAATACTCATGCCGTGTGCATCATCTACGTAAAGATGGAATTGCTTATACTTCTCCATAAGCGCAACAATTTCTTTTAACGGCGGATAGTCGCCATACATGGAGTAAATGCCATCTATCATATGCCATACTTTATCATGCTTAACAATAAGCTCAATAATTTTGGCTTCTAATTCTTCAAGGTTGCTATGCCTTATTTTTGTTACAGGCACGCCTCTTAATTCCATCCGTAGGGCTGCTTCCTGAATACTGGCGTGTACTTGTTGGTCGAGAATAATGGCGTCACCTTCTTCAACCACAACGGGTATAACGGCATGATGTCCGAGGGAAGTAGTCGTTGTTAAAATGACTGGCGCACCAAATAGTTGGCGCATTAATTTCTCATATTCTAAATGTGGTGTTGAAGAAATATACGTTCGGGAAGATGAAGAATGAATACCGTATTTTCTAATTGCTTCAATAGCACCTTCTTTAATTCTCTCATCTACGTCTAACCCCAAGTAACTGCATGAACCAAAGTGGAGATGGTCTTTGCCGTTAATTCTAATGGTGCGACCATTGTAAAACTCATCTTCTGCATAAAGATGCAACACACCCTTTTCCCTGCCGAAATTTATCATATCGTTAATTGTTTCAATTACGCTTGCACTCTTAGTTCTCTTTTCCATTTTTTAGTTAAATTTGTTATGATTATTAATAATCATAAAGTTACCATGCAATTGGGATACTTTTACAACACTTAAACAGCAATGTATGAAAGACAGGTATTTGGAGAATGATTATGCTGAAATTTGGGTTGAAGACGGAATAGTGCATATTGTATATAAACCAGGTTGTATATTAAACATTAATAATATCAAACCAATCGTTCAGGATAGAATTAAAGTTTCTAATGAAATGGTAAGTCCAATTTTAATTGATTTAAGAAATTTAGTTTCATCGGATAATGCTACAAGAGCTTATTTAGCAACCCCTGAAGCGGAGAAATATTTATCCGCAGGGGCAATGCTAATTAGTAATGAAATTCAAAAATTATTAATGAACCTATATCTAAAAATTGATGTGCCAAAATTACCTGCAAAAGTGTTTACGAATAAAGAAAAAGCACTTGAGTGGTTAAATCAATTCAAATTTTCTAACTAACAATAATTATGGAAGAAATTACCCCAGAAAAAATTGCGGAGGTAAAAAAGATGCTTGAGCAAAGAGTTATAAGAGCAAAAGAAATAGAACAGAAAAAAAAGGAATTAAATAGACACATAAAAAATAGCACTTTCCCTTTAAAAGATATTAATTGGCATTTAGAAATGAAGGATATAGACTTCTCTCTAAGTGATTATGAAGGCAAGGAGAATAAAGAATATGAAATTATAAATTTACCTACTGATAAGGTAGCCCATTTTTACATAAAAGATGCAGATAAAAAATTTCCAAAAGATAAATTATTTGGCATAAGAACGGATGCCAAGATAATTAGACTGATTGAATATTTGCAGCAAGGTGGGAAAGTGACCCCTCCTATAATTAGATACATTGATTATAAACTTCCTATTATGTTTGACCAAGGAAATCATAGGTTTGCATTATCCCGTTTTCTAAAATTGAACGATATGCCTTTTATTATAGAAAAAAAAGATATAGAGAAAATTAAAGCCTTGTTTGATTAACAGATAATAACTAAAAAGCGTGAATTACAAAATTAACGACGCTTTTACTTTTATTAGTAGGAATATGTTTTTTGGGTGGTAAAAGCAACTTAATTATCTACCCTGATTGTGAGATAAAAACTACTTTAGCAGCATTATAATGAAGAATTCAGATGTTAAGGAAATATACAATTTTGTTGATGAGATAATCTCAACACAAAAATCTTGTTGCACTAAAGGTTGTTCCTACTGTTGCCATCAGCAAATTGAAGTGCAGAATATAGAGAAGCGAGTAATCACAAACTATGTCAAGGAGAACCTTGAACAACAGACCAAGGATGCGATTAGGAAAGATTTGGAAGTATGGCTGGATTACTTTGACCAGAACACGCCAGATGACAAAGTTCTGACAGCCAAAGATGTTTTCATTGATTTTAGGAACAAGAGTGCCAAGGTTGGCCTTAAGTGTCCTTTTCTGATAAACAATACTTGTAGCATCTACCCGATGAGACCACAGGCTTGTCGGATTCACATCGTTGAGGAAAACCCTCAGTTGTGCAACGAGAACAAGCTCCGTGATTCTACAAAGTTTGCAAGGGAAATTAAAGATACACTGGTGGATGACTTGAAGAAGAGGGAGCAGATTAGCATTGAGCCGCTTGCCTATATGGTCAAGGACATCTTTCTTCCTGAGAGGAAGTTGAAGCCGATGGAGAAGGTCATTCTTTAAATTAATTTATACTTGATTTCGGTTATGAGTAAAAGATTTATCGCATACTTCGACTATTTAGGATTCAAGGATTTCATAATGAATAATCCTGTTGAGTATCAAGAGCAGTACATTGGGCATATCTTTCGTGATATAGAAAATGCTCTCGCAAAACAGCAATTCAAGAAAGCATCTCCAGGGCTAATGGTTCCCAATTTACAAAACTCCAAGCTCCATTGCATTAATTTTTCTGATACCGTTTTATTTTACACTAATGATGATTCCTTGGATTCCTTAAAGGAAATACTTGAAGTAGCAGATATTTTTAATTGGCAGTGTATTGATTTCTTCTTTCCTGTGAGAGGCTGCTTGTATTACGGTGAATGTGTTGATAAAAGATTTAATACTAAAACTGGTAACACTGGCACATACAGCGTTAATTCTTTAATTGGAACAGGTTTAATTAATGCCTACCTGAAAGCTGAGAATCAATCCTGGGCAGGGACAGTAATTGATGATACAGTTGTACAATATATAGCAGCTAACTTTGGAAACCCAAATTCTATCTTAAGCTCACACGCAAAGATGTACATTGTACCATATAAGGAGAAACTAGAAAAACAAACTGAAGAATGGGTATTTAATTTGGTTAAGGTAAATGGTACGCTCAATGATGTGGCATTTGAAAACATGGAAAAAAGTATAAGAGAAAATTTTGGTAAGCATAACAAAGGAATTGATTCACCCAGAGTAAAGGAGATTATAGGAAATACAATTACTTTCTTAAAATCTTACACGTAGAATGGAAACAACTTAACGTAAAAAAGTGCTGCAAATATTAAAGATAAATTTCGTTGTCTTGTTTTTTTATTGCCGTAGATTTGGTGCTTTAATATATAACACTAAAACAGATGCCAAAGTATAAGTTTTATCAAAGGTTAACTGATAATAAATCCGAGGAAGTAGTTAAAGGGGTTGGCCATAAGTTTAAGTCTTTGAGATTACTCGGTTTATCTATTGTTCCGTTTGACCAGAGATTTAATTTAAGAATCGAAATTTACATCAATAGTAGTACAAAGCCATATATGTATTTAGTTTCAAAATTGTTCCATAATCCCAAACTTGAGCCGTCTTTGTTTTTTATTTATGGTGATAAACAATATAGGGATGTTCCTTTGCCAGAAGGAGAAAACGAAATTACTATAAAGGCTATTGCTATGCCTGGTACAAAGGACTTTGAATTAAGTTTAGATTGCGAGTTTATCGAGTAAAAGTAAATAAGTGAATTGGTTATTTTTTTCTAACAGGCTTGGGTTGCATTGGAGCAAACATAATAAGTGTAAATAAAGCAAGTGAAATTAAGAAAACACAACAAAGCAGTGGTAGTGCTAAACTATTGTTAGGTTCTACCGAGCATTTGATAGCTGTAACAGCCATTAACAAACAAATCGCCATTGAAATGCAAATGGCATATCCTCTGTCACCAATATAAAAAACCCATGCAATACCCTCATTGTGCTTAATAGCCCATGCTCTAACTTTGGGTTTCATGCGTTTAAAATCAACCTTAAAACTCCTTAAATTATCCGAAACAAATTTTTTAGTTAGTAAATCTAACACCCACAAAATAAACTTTACCATTAATGCTTTCATACTTTTGTTTTTATTCAAATATATTATTTTTTCTTTTTCTTCTTTTCAACCTTCGGTACAGCAACACCAGCAAAAAACTCCTCCAATGTAACGCCCAGTATCTTGCACACCTTAACCAGTGTCTTTAAACTGAAGTTTTCTCCAGATTCCAACCTCCAATACGCACTTCTACTCATACCGAGGTCATAAGCAATATGCTCATAATTCTTGAATCCCTTTTCTTTTCGTAAATCTTGTAATCTATCTCCAATGGAAATTAATTCAGGTATTTTAATTTTATCTATTTTTTTCATAAGGCAAACTTCCCGAAACGCCCTTGTATTAGGTACTCCTATATATTGTACACTTATATATTAGAATTTTATTATTTTTACGGAAACAATTAAAACCAATTTACATGAAAACAAAGTTATCTTATCTCTTATCTGCACTCATAGTTAGTGCGGGAATGTCTGCACAAAGCCCGACCTGTTTTTCAACTCCAGACGGAACAGATGCGAACTCATGGAGCTACAAGGATTATGTGATTCCAGCAGGTTACAAGATTGATTCGGTTATGTTCACAGCCACAAGGCCAGGTTATCCAGCAAGCCAAGACGCATTTAGTATGATGTACTGCCCAAGTTCAAGTTCCTATAGCAATTGTACAGGCGGAAAAGTAACCTTGAATTATGCAAACTTTACTACCAGCATGTACAATGTATGGCTACGTGTAGATACGGCACATCTTAATGCTCCAGGAATGGTAAGGGTGATTCTTCCTACCAACGCTGGAGCCGTGTGGGGTCAAGTATGTTTTGCTATCTCCGCAACTTCAAACTGTTATAGCACCCCCGATGGAACCGATGCGAATGGATGGAGCTATAAGGATTATGTGATACCAACTGGCAACAAATTAGATTCGGTTATGTTCACGGCAACAAGGCCAGGTTATCCTACTAGCCAGGACGCATTTAGCATGATGTATTGCCCCAGTTCAAGTTCTTATACCAACTGTACGGGCGGAAAAGTAACCTTGAATTACGCAAATTTTACAACAAGTATGTACAATATCTGGTTGCGTGTTGATACTGCAAATAATACTGCGCCAGGACTGATAAGGGTTATTCTTCCTACCAATGCTGGAGCCTTGTGGGGTCAGGTATGCTTTGCCGTATCACACCCAAGTTCAACTGGCATCAAAAAATTACAGAAAAACACGGATTTCAGGGTATATCCAAATCCTGCCAGCGATTATGTCACAGTCAAGGTAAATGGAAGCGAAAATAAGCCCTGTATGATTGAATTATTTGATTTGGCGGGTTCTGTTATCAAAATCGAAACAAAAGTGTCTGTAAGCGGAGAAAACGCCTTTAAAATAAATATTGCCGATATATCAACTGGCCTTTATTTTATGCGCATTGGAAATTCAGTTCAAAAAATACAAGTAATAAAATAATCTATATGAAAACAAAACTGTCAATTCTAACAATTAGAACCTTGGTTCTTGGCGTATTAACTTTTTTTTCAATTAACTCTTTTGCTACCCCAACAACTTATACTGTAAATTTCAGCATCACTTCTCAAACGATTACATGCCATGTTGGTGATATTCTAATGTTTTATGGTAATGCAACATCTACACAGTTTTATGTAACTGTTACAGGTCAACCATCAATTGCTAATACTACTTCACCAACCTCGTTACTAATCGGAAGCGACACAATTGCTGCCAGTACTTCTGCATTTCAAATGCTAAATACAGTCTCGCATCAAACAAGCTCAGGTGTAATTCAAGTGCTTTCTTCTGCGGGTATAGAACAATTTGCAAATAATAATGGGGTAAATATTTACCCTAATCCTAGCAACGGCAGTTTTGTTATAGAACCAAACAATAACGCAAAGCAAACTATGCGCCTTTATGAAGTGAATGGTAAAACGGTGCTATCACAAACCATTTCGGACAAAACACATATTGATGCCAGTAGCTTAAATGAAGGAATTTATTATATAAGTCTTAGCAGTAGTGATGGAGTTAAAAGTAAAAGAATAATAATAGTTAAATAACCAGTTAAAATAAACCTATGAAAAAAACAATTCTATTAGCAACAATAATTTGTACTGCATTAATCATTGGATTTGCCTGTAAAAAATCAACACCGTCTTCAAGTAATAGTTCCATAACAACTCCTCCTTGTGGAAATGGGCAAAATATTAGCGGATGGATTATTTACAAAACATCAAATTCCTGCATACCCGTAGATGGACTTACACCAATGGGAGTTTCAAAAACTGGCAAAAAATATTTCAGAGACATTAACACAAAAAAATGGTACACTTTTGACAATTCAACATGGAAATTGCTTACTCAAGAGCCAGCAAACGGCCTCTTTAACTTTGATAAAGCAACAGCAAACATATATGGTTATAGTTGCAAGAGTGGGTTTAGTGGAAATCATATAAGTAATACATTCTATATTTTTAATGGAACTACTTGGACTACATCAACAAAACCCAATACAGTTGGTACAGATGATGCTATATACATCGGAAGAGATACTTTAGGGTTTAATTATTTCGGAGCTATTGATACTTTGACTTCCAATTTGACGGGTACTTTTATGTATGTGGAATCATGCAGTTGCTGGACTTCTTTGCAAACATTCACTACCAATCCATTTATGGTAGCAAATTATTCTTCAGGTGGCAATGTTTATTTTTCAGAGGGAAATAATGTGTGGGCAACCTCAGGTGGCACACCCTTTTCTTTAATATATAGTGTACCCAATTCCTCAAGTTTTAGCTGTTGTATTAGCAATATTGCTGTAAGTGCTAATAATACTTTATGGCTACAAAATAATACTGGATATATTTTAAACGCTAATACATCACAAGCTTATAACGCAGGGGCTGCTTCTGGTATTGGTGGTAATAATCTTGGCAGAATGACAACTGATAATTTAAACAATGTTTGGTTTTGTTCATTAAATTCTGGGATGGTGAAGTTTGACGGCACAAGTTATACTATGTATAATACTTCCAACTCACCATTAGTTAATGGTTACACTGGAGTACCACAAATAGACAAAGACAATGCGAAATGGGTTATATATCAAGATGCCAGTGGAGCTAATGTTTGGGTTGCAAAATTTTATTAATCAAGATAGGCATCAATTGCTGTGATTAGGCCATCGGTGTTGATGGTACAGTTCAAACCGCCTGTCTCATGTCCGAAGTCTCCAGTAAAATCAACTTGAGCCTTTGCATGTAGACTGTCAAGTACCTTCAAGGATTCTAACTTGGTTGCTGTATGGTAACCAACGAAAAACTTCTCAAGGTATTTACGGACACCATTCGTGCTCTTAAACTTTTCGCCAACGGATACATCGTCAATCACCGCATCATCTGAGAATAATGCGAGTGCTTTCTTGACATCAAACTCATTTGTGGCATTGATAAATTGTTGGATGACATTTTTAATAGATACCTCTTTCATTTCTTGGTGTCACTTACATTTAGTAAACTAATACTTTCTAAACTCCTTTAGTAGGTCATCGTTTTTAAAAATACCTGACAGTTCATTTGAATCAACAATATCTTTTTTTGGAACAAGAACTTTTTCGCTTTTTGATTTAGACCAATAGTCCGCATATTTTGTTTCCTCATTCTGAATTTCTACCGCTTCAATACTGTATCCTTTAGTTTTTAAGAAAGTTTCGATTCTACTTTTTTGAATAAACTTCATAGTTTTAATAAATTACTCAATCATTATTTTTTTTGTACTTCTATCTGCAAGATAATAATTATTTATATTTTTTATGCTAATTTCTATTCACCATTGCCAACCTTTGCATTTGATGAACCTCGATGGACATAAAATCAAACTCTTCTGTAACTTTTCCTTTCAGGATATAGCAGCCATTCCCTCTGAACGGATAATTTTTGGCAGGAATGGGAAAATGTACTGTATCAATCCATCTACCTTCAATATCTAAAAAAGTGCCAAAGTGCATACGTTCTCCTTTTGCTGTGTAGGTGGTTTTTACATTTACCAAATAACCAACTATGTCTACTACCTTACCTATATGTAAACGTAAATTTTTTGCTGTCAGATTAGATTGTAACTTATCCTGAACTAAATCAAAAGGCGAACTTAAAGAAAACCCTAATAGCTCTATTTCATCAAAAGCATCATCCATGGATGTATTAGTCAAGACAGGCAGGTTATATTTCTTTGGTATCACATCAAACAATTCTGTGCCAGCTATAACCTTATTTAGAGGATGGATAAGGGAATGAACTTCCCAAAGCAATTCTTTTTTATTATTACCCGTAAATGCAAAAGCTCCTGTACGGATTAATAAACGTATCTGTTCAATTGCAATCGGTACACGTTTTACAAAGTCATATAAATTTTCATACGAACCGTTTCTTTCACGCTCATTTATGATTTGAGTAATGATACCAAGCTCCAGTTCGTTTATCATCCCTAAGCCTAAATAAACGGTATCGCCATCTATATCACATAAGGCAGAGCTATTATTTACACAAGGCGGAGCAATTTTAGCGCCGTGCATTCGTGCTTCGTGTACATATAATTCTGTACAGTAAAACCCACCGCCATTATTAAGGGTGGCAACCATATATTCTAATGGGAAATAAGCTTTTAAGTATAAGGCTTGATAACTCTCTACTGCGTAACTGGCTGAATGTCCTTTTGAAAAAGCAAAGTTGGCAAAACTTTCTATCTGATTCCAAATATCAGTAATGGTTTTTTCTACATATCCTTTCTGTCTGCAATTGGAAAAGAACTTTTCTCTGACTTTAAAGAACTCATTACGCTGTTTGAATTTCCAAGACATGCCCCTCCGTAAATAATCAGCCTCTGCTAAAGTTAAACCTGCAAAGAAGTGAGCTATCTTAATTACATCTTCCTGATACACCATTACGCCATATGTTTCTTTCAATAGCTCATACAGTTCGGGTATAGCTTTTCTTGCATTTTCTCTGATAGTTTCATTTCTAAACCGCAAAATATATTCACGCATCATACCGCTTTTAGAAACCCCAGGGCGGATAATAGAACTAGCAGCCACCAATCGCAAATAATCATCTGCCTTAAGTTTTGCTAAGAGCATTCGCATAGCTGGCGATTCCACATAGAAGCAGCCGATACATTTACCAACGCTCATTAATTTCTTTACTTCTTCGTCAAGTGTAAACTTTTTTACATCATGTATATCAATTTCAACTCCTTTATTTTTTTCTATAAACCCAAGTGCATCCTTTATCTTGCCTAAACCACGCTGACTTAGAATGTCAAATTTGTATAAACCAATATCCTCCGCTTCTAACATACTGAAATGAGTAGTTGGGTATCCTTTAGGTGGTAAGCTTGTAGCTGTGTATGAATGAATAGGTTCTTGGGAAATAATAATACCACTGGCATGTATGCTTAAATGACTTGGGAACCCTTTTATTAATTCACTATAGCGTAAAACCAGTTTGCCAATTTCATCGGTAGCATTTTGGGTTGATTGCAATTTATTGATTTCATTAGGTGGTAAACCAAATACTTTACCCAGCTCACGTATCACCGCATCCTTTTGGTAAGTAGAATACGTAGCCAATAACGCTGTTCTATGATGCCCAAACCTATCAAAGATGTAGCGTGTCATATCATCCCTGTCTGTCCAGGAGAAATCAATATCAAAATCAGGTGCGTTACTTCGGTGTATATTAATGAAGCGTTCAAAATATAAATCCAAATCAATAGGGTCAACATCTGTTATACGCAACAGATAGGCTACAATACTATTTGCTCCACTACCACGCCCTACATAATAATAGCCTTTGCTTTGGGCATACTTGATAATATCCCAGTTAATTAAAAAGTAAGATGCAAAATTTAGTTGTCCTATCACATCCAGTTCTTTTTCTACCCGTTCTAAAACTTCAGCCGAAGGATTTTTATATCGGTAGGTTAATCCTTTCATGCATTCGCTTCGCAGTAGCTCAATATCTTCCTGTATGCTATTCGTGTAATGAGTAAGATTTTTATTGGTAAGTTTTCCATATTCAAAACTTATGCTGCAATCATTTAAGATTTGTTCTGTGTTACTTAGTATGTAAGGATACTCTGCATAAGCTGATTGCAAATCGACGACAGAAAGCATTACTTCATCAGTGCTTGCCTGTTCATCTTTTGAAAGTTTACTTAGCAAAGTATTCTTATCAATGGCTCTAAGTAAACGGTGTGCGTTAAAATGTGCTTTATGGATAAAACTAACTGTGTTTAAAACTACGAGCTTATCTGTTTGATGCCTTGCATTAGAAAAAGGCAACTTTAAAAAATCTTTGATGGTTACGCCTATAAACTCATTTTCTCTTAAGGCTTGCCCCTGATAATTGTGTAAAGGATAGATAACATAAGCGTTTGAAAACTCAGGTGCAATAACGTTAAAGTTTTTTGCTTCGTGTAAGTGCTCAGATAAATGTTCGTTTAATTCTTTAAAGCCCTTGTTATTTTTTGCAATGCCGATGTATTGTTGTTTAATGCCGTTTCTAAAATCAATTCCTATGATGGGTTTAATGCCTTTTTCATTGGCTGACCTTACCATATCTATACAAGCAGAAGTATTGTTAATGTCGGATAACACAAATGATTTATAACCCTTCAGCACCACTTCATTTAACAACTCTTCTACAGATAATGTTCCGTAACCAAAACTGTAGTATGTGTGGCAGTTGAGTAACATCTCTTATTTCCTGTTTAAGTAATTGCTTTTCTGCCATTAAACGGATTAAAATCTCTTTTCTTTACATCCATACCAGCAGCACTTTGCACAGCTTCTATACCAAAGCGTTTACGAAGCTTGTCCATTGTTTGATACAATTGTAATTGCTCGGCTGTATCATCAAACATATTGAACTGGTAATTGCCTTGTATCAAATGGCTAAATCGTATTCCTATCAATCGGATAAGCATACGCTTCTGAAACAGTTTCACAAACAGCTCTTGTACTTTTTTTCTTAGCACATGGTCTAAGGATGTATAAGGGATTTTTGCTTGTATAGTTTCCGTATTAAAATCAGAGTAGCGGATTTTAACCGTTACACAGCCTGTTAGCTTTTCTTCATTTCGTAACTGAAAAGCCAATTTTTCCGTCATGCTAACAAAAATGGATTCCAGTTTTTTTACATCTATCGTATCTTTTTCAAACGTACTTTCGGTAGAAATAGATTTGCGTTCACCGTATTGTTCTATGGGGCTGTTGTCAATTCCATTTGCCTTTCTCCAAATAACGGTTCCGTTTTGCCCTAACACTTGTTCAATGAGTTCCATTGGCATTTCCTGAACTGTGTTAATTTTTTCAATGCCCATGTTACGTAATAACATATAGGTTTTTTCACCGACCCCTGGGATTTTCCGAATAGATAAAGGAGCTAAAAATATTTTCTCATCACCAACAGGAATTTCCTGCTGTCCGTTTGGCTTTGCTTCACCTGTACCGACTTTAGCTACTGTTTTATTGGTGGACATGGCAAAAGAAATAGGTAAACCTGTTTCTTTGGTGATTTTATGACGGAGTTCAGTAGCCGATTTATAGCAACCGTAGTATTTATCCATACCCGTCAGGTCAATATAAAACTCATCTATGGATGTCTTCTCGTAAAGTGGTACACTTTCCTGTATAATATCGGTTACTGCATTAGAAAGTTTACTGTACTGCTCATGGTCTCCCCGTATAACAATTGCATGAGGACATAATTGACGAGCCATTTTCATGGGCATAGCAGAATGCACTCCATATTGCCTTGCTTCGTAGCTGCAAGAAGCAACAACACCTCTGTCGCTTGTCCCCCCTATTAGAACTGGTTTACCCATTAAAGAACTGTCATTCAGTCTCTCTACGGATACGAAAAACGTATCTAAGTCCATGTGTACGACAGTTCTATTCATGAGTAACAAAAAACAAAAACCAGGCAATCAGAACCTGCAATGCAAAGATGCTAAATAATTTAGTGTATATTTGCTAAATATATTAGCAAGTTAAAAATAAAGATTAAACGTATTCATTTTGAGCAAGATAATTTTTAAACGATTTTTGTAATAGAAGCTTGAAATTTTGAAAATGCAGGAAATACAATAAAATAACCATAAATTAAAAATAATGAGTGATTCAGAAAATAATTCTAAAGGTGAACCAACAAAAAAAACATCGGAGGCACATTTTATAAAAGGAGGGGATTCTATTTTATTTAACAGCAAAATTGATACCCCTTTATCTGATGGTATTAGGAAAGCAATGGGGAAAACTACTTCATTAAGTAGTGCTTTTAGGAATATGGATGCAATTTCAACAGCAATGGCGAAGCATAATGAGGTTTTTGATGCATTAAAAGGGCTGTCAAAATTCCAATTTATGACTGATTATTCAAAATTCACTTCTCATACAAAAGATGCATTTGAATTAAGTCACTCGTTAAGTAAAGTGTTTCAACCAACTAATGAGGTATCACAGCTTATGAAAACCGTTAGTTCTATTCAAAATATTAGTAAAATACTTCAACCAGCAAAGGAATTATCTCTGTTTGTGAAAGCCGTTGCTTTTCAAAATCAAATCCAAGATAGTGTATTGTCTAACATGAGTTTATTTAATACACACTTGGATATTTCTAAGTCTATCACAGCTCAATTTATGATTAAAGAGCAAGTGAATTTAGGACAAGATATTTCTAAATTATTTAACAACGACAATTTTCTTCACGCCAAAAAATTAAACTCCTTTGATATACTATCTGGGACTGCATTTTCTTTTATCTCTAAAATGCAAAAACAAGATAATGTTGATACTGAAGAAACATATAGAAGTATTGAAGAAATACTAAAAGAAAATAGTGACTTAAAGGATGAAATAATAAAATTACAATCCACAATAATTAAATCTTATTCTAATCAAAATTCACAGAGTAGAATTGAAACAGATTCAGAAGTTGAGCTAAGATTAATAGGCTTAACAACTATCTTAGAATGGTTTTTAAATAAAATATTGATAAAAAGATTTAATATTAATCCAAAAGTTGCAATTACTTTAACCTATATATTGTATTTCACAGCAGAGGTTGGTAAGGAGGCAATAGTTGAGGCTAAAGCAGCAAAACTATATTATAAAGTAATGGGACAGGAAGCTGAAAAAAATACTCCAACAAAAAGCACTTATAATTTTTATTATACTAATAAAGATATAATTGATTTTACAATTAAGAAAGTTAAATTATTTGCTAGACCTTCGATAAAAACTGATGTAGTAGGGATTATATCCAACAATACAGATGTGGTAATATTGAAAATTGTAGAAGGTTGGTGTTTAATTGAGGGTAATGGCGTTATTGAAAAAACGAATATTAGGAAGAATAGAAAAAAGTATAATGTCAAAAATGGTAAAATATTAGTTTCACAAAAAATCAAAGGCTGGGTAAAAAAAAACAACCTCGATATGTTTCAATAATATAATTACATTTAAATACATGGTTAAGCACATAATTAAATATCAATTTCTTTACATCCCATTTATTACTGGATTTCTTTTCTTTTTCTTCTTTTATACACCATTAGAATGGTTTCCTGATTATATTGGTCTAAGCCAAACAAAAGACCCGACAGAGGTAGTTCAAGCAATTATTTCAGTATCCAGCTCAATATTAGGCATTTTACTTGCCTTGATATTAATTGGATTTGAAATGTTTAGAAATAGATTTGGTAAAATTGGTATAGATAGGTTTTTCAAAAACTCTTCTGTTATCTTCATTATAACCTTTCAACTAAGTGTTTTAATATACTCGTTTATATTCTTACTTATTAAAAGGCATACCGTTGATGGTGCTGAAATCACAGCACTATACTTTCTTGCATTATTATTCTTATTGAGTTTAATATTAATGTTTCCTATGGGTAAAAATATACTTTTTGAATCAGAATCTTATACCCGAATCGAAGAAGAATGTGAAAAAATTACACCTCAAAATATAGCTAACATTATTGGGTACACGCAAGGTATAATTGATTATAAAAAGGAATGGAGCAATATAGACTCTTCACCCTTTCTTATATTAAGAGATTTAGGAGTGAAGTATTTAAGAGAAGGAAATCAACATGCCCCAGCTTTTATTATTAAAGAATCGACAAAAAAATTCTTACCATTTATCACTAATAATATCGACCGAAGAGCTTTACGTGAAGGGTATAATGCTTTATTCATTATTTGGAGTGGAATTTTAAATGAAGCTTTTAAAGCTGACGGGTATTTGGCATTAAAACAAGTATGGAGCTCTATAAAAGAAATCCACACTCATCATGCCGACAATAAAATTGAATTATTGAGAACGCAATCACTAGAAGACTTTTTTAGAGATTATGTAGAACAATTATTTAAAAACAATCAAGATGAAATATTAATTGATGGTATCCACAACATAGAATATATATACGAGCTTCACCTTACTAAAAGTTTACCAAAAGAGGAGCTTTTATCTGACCTAAATCAAATGTTTGACTTGGGTAAAGAAGTTTTTCATAATACTTCAATCGAAATCCAATGGCATTATGTTTCTCAGAATATACCTAATATGCTTGATTTAATAATTGAAAGAGGGGTTTATTACAAAAGAGAGCGAGTAGTAAATTATGCCTGCACTTCCTATCAACAACTTATTTCTATAACCAAGCATACAAAAGTTGGGAAGTATCAGGAATACTATATTATTACTTCATTATATAGAACTTTACTTTACTTAATCAAAAAAGCTGCTGAAGAGAATGTCTACGACACTTTTAGAACAACTGAAGCTGTTTCCTCTCATATAATTTCCGATATAATATCTGCGAAACCACCTTATTTAAAGTTGATTGTTTATTCTTCCATTGATTATATGAAAGAACTTTATGCTATAAAAAAACTTGACCTTAGATTTCCAAGAAAGTCTTTTTTAGGCGGGCAGACACGTTTATTAGTTCAAATTCATGAAGATGGCGATGATATTGTTGAAATCCTTGACCACGTATTAAAATTTATTGACTGGCTTAAAGAACAATATGAAAAGGACATGAAACTAAATGCTGAAAATTATTTAGCATTATACGATATTGTTGATATTCTTATAGAATTTCATAAACAGACCCCGAAGCTCGATGGGTTTAAACCTATTCCTAAAGAGGAAAATAAACTTTCAAAAAAATTCATAGAAAAAATAGAAGAATTAAAAAAGAAGTTTAAAAAATTAAAGGATGCAAAAAAAGTAGTTAACGAGAATGAAATTGATTAAACCATGTTTGTCATAATTGACATAGAAACCTGTGGCGGGAAGTTTGAGCTTAAAAAGGGAGCTATCATTGATATTTGTATCCTTATACATGATGGATTGCAGGTAGTAGATAAGTTCTCTACGCTGGTAAATCCACAATGTCATATTTCCACTTTTTATACACGTTTGTCTGGCATCACCAATGAAATGGTAGAAGATGCACCAACTTTTGCCATGATTGCTAAGAAGGTCTTAGAAATGACCGAAGGGCAGATATTTGTAGCTCATAACGTAGGCTTCGATTATGGGTTCGTAAAAGCAGAGTTTGCTTCTTTAGGTTACAAATACAAACGGGAAACACTTTGTACGGTAAGACTTGCTCGAAAAATACTTCCAAAAAGAATATCCTACAGTTTAGGGAATCTGTGTGCATCACTCGGCATAGATATAGAAGGCAGACACAGAGCAGAAGGTGATGTGGTTGCTACAGCAAAACTATTTGATTTGCTTCTAAGTTTAAAAGCAACGCATCCACAATATAAGAATGTGGGTATTCAGGAGATAATGACAAGGCGCATTGATAAGATAAAAGAATACATCTTAAAGAAATTGCCCGAAGAGTGTGGTGTTTATTATTTCAGAAATAAAGACGGTGAGATTATCTACATCGGTAAGAGTATAAATATGTACAACCGTGCTATGAGCCACTTTAACACCCATGAACAAAAGGGAAAGAAAATGCTTAATGAGTTGTATAATGTGGATTATGTTTTAACAGGAAGCGAGTTGATTGCATTATTACATGAATCGGAGGAAATTAAAATTCATAAACCAAAATATAACCGTATGCGTAAGTCAGACCAATTTACGCACAGCATTAATACATGGAAAGATAAAAGGGGCATTATCAATTTTAAGATTGTTCCGTTTGATGAAGCGGAAGATGCATTGCTTTCTTTTACAACATACCTTACAGCAAGAGAAAGGTTAGAATCTTGGATTGAAGAGTATGAGCTTTGTATGCGTTATTGTCATCAGGTAAGTGAAGAAGCTGTTTGCTTTAATCATCAGATAAAAAAGTGCAAAGGCATTTGTGCAGAGGAAGAAGAAATAGAATCTTATAATGCAAGAACTGCAAAGATTGTAAATGAATATTCCTTTAAGGATGAAAACTTTGTGTTGATTGATAAAGGCAGAAGAGCTGATGAAAAATCACTTATCCTAATTGAAGACAAAAAGTATGCAGGCCATGGTTACATTGACCAAGCCACACAGGCAAATTCACTGGAAGAAATCAGAGATATTGTGAAGCGTAAAAACTATTATCCCGACATGAATGATTTAGTGAGAGGATGGATTAAAAATAAAAATGCGAAGAAGGTTGTATTAGCAAAAGAATCAAGTGAATTTTAATTAAAAAGCATTTAAACAATTGTAAAATAACATAAACATGAAAACCCTTCTAATTCAATTGGATATAATTGAAAATGAATACAAAGAACATTTTAGTAACAAAAGCAGTTATAAATTAAAACATTATATCATCAAAAGACCTTACTCTCCAAGCCTTATTTATATAGATTTAGATGAAATTGCTTTAAAAAATTGCCCTTTGCCTAAAGAAATAGAAGAAGAACTGAGAATTACTTTCAAAGCAAGTGAAATCTCAGCTTTTGTGAGTCTATGCGTTGAAAAGTGAAGGAGACTAATCTAAAATTAAATTCTATACCTTTAATCTCTAAAAAAATTATTATGCATAATCCACTGGTTAGTTGCCCTTTAACAGGCCTTTCTACAATTAATTCTATTACTACTGAGAACTATTTTGAGTATTCGATAAATATAAATAATAGAGTTTTTAGACTAAAGGTTTCATTAGATAATGGTTGGGAAATTGGTCAATGGGTAAAACCAGAATTTAAATTCATTTTCAAGGCAATGTTTTATAATGGTGAATGGCCTATTGAAATGGAAACAATAATTACACCTGATTTAATTCCTCAAATTATAAGATTTGGTGAATATCCACGAACATTTGAGGAAAAATTGAACCATTACTTGCTTATCACATCTTTAGAAGGTGGTAAAGAATATGGAGATATTACTTATAATATTAATGATACTTCAAAAATATATTCAAATTCCACTGAAGAATTTCAAAATGTAATTCGGGGATTAGCTTCAAAGGAATATATAACTACTTCCAATATTCCAAATCATAATACTTTTATATTTACTGAAAAGGGAATTGAAAAAGCGAATGAGCTTTTTAATAGAATAATTGAAAAAGAACCAAAAAAAATTAATTCTCGAACTAATAGGCCAGTTATTTCAATATATGGAGTAAAGGAGGATGAAATTTTTTATGACAAGCTAAGAAAATTGTTTTTGGATTACGGATTTACAGTAACTGGAGATATTATTAATAATCACACAAGAGTTAATTTTAATAATTCTCAAGACGATTTTGCAGTTTTTTTGCATAGTAGTAATAGCGATAAAAATTCAACCTATGTATCATTAGTATCTACAGCAATTGCGTTTCATGATTCTTCCAAAGAAAAAAGTCATTTTAATTATTTATTATTTCCATTTTTGAACCTTATCGAAGTCCCGTCTTATCTGATGGATTACACGGAAATGCTCTTGGATTTTAGATTAGTTACAAATAGAAAAAATATTATTAAGTTTATTTTGTCGGACTTAGACAAGAGAACTAAATTCAAAATGGAAGAGGCTATTAAACCAATATCTAATAATAGTTCAGATAAAATTCGTCAATATAACTTTCCAAAAATTGAAATTAATAAAATTGATTTAATTTGGCTTAAATATGTCTATGATAGATTTACTCCTGGAAAAGAGGAATCTCATTATAACTATTTTCCTACTTTATGGAAAGATAGTACTTTACCTAGGGACTTCAAGCCTATGAGTGTTAACCCTCTTTTGATGGATGGGGGTAGTTATCTTACTGTTTTTGGTATTTGGAATATAGACCCAGCTTCAAAGTATATTAAAGGGGCTGAAGATGTAATTAAAGCAATTAAGAGTTTACTTGAAGAAGAGGGACGACCTAATGAAATTGAAAGCAAAGCCATACATCAAAGATTGCCTGAATATACCGAAGAAGAGATATTTGCATTTACAGAATTAGTTAATAGGTTTCGAGCTTTTTTTGAGAGCTTTAGAACAACTGGAGATAGATTAAACTTCACTCTTCAAATACATAAAGACTCACAATTAGACCTTTTTAAATATTTTATTACTATTGAAGATGCGTTTAAAAAAATCTATGCGAAGGAATTAAAAATAGACGATATAAAGGAAGAAAAGAAATTACTTAATAAGGAGATTGATTTAGATAGTATTCATGCATACCAAACGAATTTTAATTATAGAGATAAAAATGTTAATCCAGTATTAGGTGTAGAGGAATTATCTTCGGAGTTATCTAAACTTATTAATACACTACCATCGGAAAAAGGTCAAATGATTGGTATTTTTGGCCGTTGGGGAAGAGGGAAAACTTATTTGCTCAATGAGCTTTGGAAAAAACTTGAAAAGCATAATGAACCAAAATATATTAAAATAGATTATCATGCATGGAAGTACCAAGAAACACCTGCTTCTTGGGCATATTTATATGAATTATTTGTTGAGGATTATTTAGGAAAAAAGGAAGATTTAACTTCTTTTCTTAAATATTATTGGAGACTGATAAAATTAAACTTCAAACGACTAGGCACTTTATCCATTACAAAAATTATTCTATCAATATTAATAACTGTACTTGCTTCAATTTTCATTGGTAATTTTCTAAGTAAACAGGATTTGTATCTCCAATTTGGCGGAATATCAGTAGTTATTTTAGGCGGTATAACCTATTTAAAAAGTCTTTATAAAGAATACTCAACCAAAGCAACTGATTTAATTAAAAAATATACGTACAGGCATTCTTTTAAAGAAACAATGGGAATACAAGCAGATATTCAAAATGAGTTGATAAATCTGCTTAAGACTTGGATTCCTAAAAAAGAGTTGAAGAAAAAAAGAATTATTCTTATAGTTGAAGATATTGACCGATGTAATGAACAAAAGATAATTGAGAATATAGATGCCTTACGGATATTGCTAGAAGATGAAGAAATTAGTCAAAGGGTTGTAATTGTTACTGCAATTGATGAAAGGATTTTAAAAAATGCTATTAGGTCTAAGTATAACAATATGATTCCAAAGATTAAGGAGAACTTTAGCAACCATCTAAGCTTAAAAGAATTAGTTTCTGAGTATTTAGATAAAGCTTTTATTTCAGCAATTAAACTTGGAGAACTTACTACTTTTCAAAAGATGGAGTATCTTAATGCTTTGATGAATGAGGATATAGATGAAGACACCAAAAAAGAAATAAAAAAAGAAGAAGAAAAAAAAGTCAATAAAGAAGTGTTAGGGCAGTTGCCAATTCTGGAGTCATTTAAAGAACATATTGAAAACAGTGAGGAGTTTGCCCAATTGAAAAGTATGTTTCAAGAACAGGAAAGAATCTCGGAAGAGGTTGGAGAAGAATTATTAGATGTATTTATTGAAAATGGAGATTTTAAACTTCAAGGTGGTGATATTGCTCTTAAGGATTCTAAAGGAAATGCAGTTTCTATGCCTGAATTAGAGCAAAAAGTAAAAAGTAGAATAGAAAAACAAAATCAATTTAAAAATTTAACTGCTAAAGAAATATTAACCTTTAGAAATATAATTAGTAGTTGGTCAGAAGCGACTCCGAGACGGATTAGAATATATTACTATAGATTTTTACTTTGTAAAAATTTACTTATCAATAAATATCTTAGTTTAAATAAAGTATGTCCTTGGCAAAACGAAGAGTATATAGAAATCTTAATGTCTGAGATTTTACAACATACTAAATCACATGATTCTTCTGGAATTTCAAAAGAAAAAGTAGATTTAATTTCTAAAATGAATATAGATTCTTCTTCTACTATTGAAAAAGGAAAAGGCTTAATAAGGAAAAGTGATTATCTTATTTTGCTTGAAATACTTGAACTTACAATACCATATTAGCTCTTCACTACTTTTGTTTAATTTTATCACATATATGAATAAATTAGCTGCAACCTTTAAAACGAACCGCAGACAAGTATGATAAGCCAAGAAGAATTGTATCAGTATTTAGTAAAAGAACAATGGAAAGAAATACTTGATATTTTATATAAACAAAAAGAATACATTAAGAGTGATACACTTTTAAATTTTGCTTCTAAAATTTTTGAAACTGAATTTTTGAAAAGAGTAAAAGATTATGATAGCTCAAGGTTAGATATAGTAGATTATTTAGAAACGCTTAATTTATTGCATCATGGAAATTTTTACAAACTAACGGATGATAATTATAAAACCTTAATTTTAGAAATTGTCAAACGAAAAAACCTAAAAGAAGCATATGGATATGCTACTCTCTTTCCAAATGAAGAAGTTTGCAAAAAAATAATTTCCGAATATAACTTCTTGAAAGTTAAAGAGGAAGGATTTAAGCTCATCGAACCCACCAAACTGCCTATGAATTGGATAGAGATTTACAATAGACTTTTTGAATTAATCAACAACCAAGGAGATACTGCAACATATTTTTCAGGGCCAAGATTTATTGATACAGTTAGACAATATGAACAATATTTCCCTGACTATACCCAATTTATAAATCAACGAAACGTTGAAGGGAAAAGCACAACCAGAAAAATTTACTATTATGATATTTTACTTGGGTTAAGTGACGAGGTCAGATTAAAAGTTGTAAATCGTATATTAGAAATTGTGAAGCCATTTTCAGAAGAAAAGGTTTCTCTAATTGAGAACATTATAGAAAATAAGAAGCCAACATTAAAACCTGACCATCAAATAAATTCTACTTCAAGAAAACCAATTGTTTTTATTTCGTATTCTTGGGATAATGAGGAACACAAAAAATGGGTTTTAAATTTGGCAGACAAACTTTGTACAGACGGAATAGACATTATATTGGATAGGTATTATTTAAAACCTGGTACTAATTTACCTCACTTTGTGGAGGAGAACTTGAGTAAAGCAGATAGAGTAATAATAATCTTCACCAAAAACTATAAACTTAAAGCGGATAAACGAACAGGGGGAGTAGGGTATGAATATTCTATTATGAATGTTGAGCTATATAAAAATCAAACTTCAAACGAGAAAATAATTCCAATATTAAGAGAAGGTTCCGCAGAAGAAAGTATTCCGACTTTTATGCAACAGTTTATTCACATTGATACAAGAAACGATGAGAATTTTGAAAACAGCTACAATGATTTGATAAGAGAGGTTTATAATGAACCAGAAATTAAAAAACCTAAAATTGGAATAAAACCAACATTTGAAAAATAAGGTGGCAAAATATGATTACAACAGAAATTTTTCCAAAAGGACAACCACTACCAAAAGATTGGTTTAGTGGAAATGCTTTTTTAACACCGTTAGTTGCAAAAGATAAGAATAACGAATTTTCAGTAGGCAGTGTAACTTTTGAAGCTGGTGCAAGAACTAACTGGCACATACATCCTAAAGGACAAGTATTAATGGTAATAGAAGGAAATGGTTTTTATCAAGAAAAAGGCAAATCCGCACGGCCTATAAAAATAGGTGATGTTATAAACATTCCTGAAAGTGTAGAGCATTGGCATGGGGCATCGGCAACCAACAAAATGATTCACATTGCTATTACAAATTATAAAGATGATGTTCAGGTAACTTGGCTTCAACCTGTAACAGACGAAGAATACCGTAGTGTGAACTGATTTTGTACTTTGTAAATAAAATATCCATATTAAAATAAGCTTTTTTGAGCTATTTATTTTAAAGATAGGATATTTATGAAAGAAAAAATTTATGCTCAGAGTGACATTTTTACATTACTACGAAATGGCAAAGCTGCCGTAATCGGCAGTAGTGATGAATTAGGAAGGCGATATAGGAAAGATGGCATTTGCGAAGGCATTAAATGCGTAACTTTTGATTTTGAAGGAGATGGGAATGAGGACAAGTTTTTCTTCGAGGATGATAAGCTCGCATATTATTTTATTTCTCTTTCTCGAAAAGGGTGGTTGGGTGACCTTCTAAAGGATTGTGCGACAAATCCCACATTAAAATATGATATGTTCATCCTTTCTGTTGTTGAGCGCTATACAATGGTGAAGTTGGGCTTTGCCGATTATTAAAATATGGTTTGGAACGGGCAATAATTAGGCTTAAAGAAACTAATTAATTAAGCATTATTTCTAATGAGATAAAGGGCTTAATTAATCCCCTTAAATTAACCCCCAATATCGCACTTTTATTAAGCCTCTAAAAGGCATACAATTAGGGGCTGTCCCAGGGAGAGGTACATTTTTTGTCTCACTTTTTTCTTAGGATTTAGGAATAAATTATTCCCTTCCAATACTGCATCACATTCATAGGGAGAGTTCTTTTATTTTAAAAATAATAATGCACCAACATTATTTTAAAAAAATCTCATGAAGAAGAATTTTCCCTTCCTATTTATTAGAAAATTATGGCATTCACCATGAATCAAAATAATCTTATCCAATGCACCTATCCGCAACTTTATGCGAATAATGAGTTCTATCTTGACTGGTCTTCTTTTGTAGAGCTTTCAGGCCTTCCTTCTACCAATTTATATCGCATAATTAAAACATTAAAAGACGTGCCTATTTTTAGGTATAAAAATCGTTCCTACTACAAGACCACTTGGTGCTATTCATTTTGGAAAAGAGTTGATGAGCAAAGTAAATCTTGTTGATTCTGTAGGTGCAATAAACGATATGAAATAAGCACTTATTGGGCTTAGTTAATTATGATTCAATTGCTTAGGTAAATAAAGTGCATGATATGGACACAATAATGCGCTTATCGAGTTTAAGCCTATAGATAATCAACCGTTTACTTGCAATTTATTATCATTTATACCCTCATTCGATGTATTGGCGTAAGATGCCTTATGAGTTCATCCCCTTTCTGAATTTCACATTTATAGCCATATAAAATGAAGAAAAGAATTACTAAAGAGTATTATTCTTTTTTTTCGAATTCTTAACCTATAAGGATATAACCAAAAAATTATCCTATGGGCAGAACAATTAATTACACATTCAGAAAAGAGGGAGGTAAAAAATTCACCGACAGTGAAATTGAAACCTTTATTCAAGTTAGAAATAAATATACCTCTGGAAAATTTGCTGGTGTATGGTCTTGTGAATCTTTCTATCCTGAACCAATTAATTACTTTCCTAACTGGAATGGTGTTAAGGCGTATGATATTAAGTTGATTCAAAGACAAGAGCTAAACAATGGAGACGGTTATGACTACATGACCTACATTGAAAAGAAAGTGGAGGAGTTGATGCAGGGGATGGAAGTGAAAGTTGGTTATAAGGATATTCATTCACCAAAGAAAAAATTAAGCCGTGTGGAAGCGTATAAACTGCTTGCTAAGAATGGTTGGATTACAATTGATAATGAAGACTTAAAAGAGATATGTGGCTTTGTTAAAGTGCAAGGAAATGAGTTTAATGCAGCATTAACTTTTATGGCAATTAAAGAACTCACAATGCAAATGCCAAATATAGAAGCGAGAATGAGTGATGAAGGTGAGTTCTTGCTTTGTCCAATACGCTTGAAGCAAGGTAAAGCCATTCCACTGTTAAATGAAATGAAGGAAGACATGCAACATTACGCTCTAAAAATGCTATTCTCAAAAGGCTTTACAGGCAATATCTTAGATAAGTTAGAAAACAAAGATTTCTGCCATGAGTTCACTATGGATTTGAATATTGATAACGGTTACGGTGATATGACCAAATATATCAATGAAAAACTGAGAAACATTAAAGAAGTAGAGAGACGAATTTATCCATTAACGCCAAAAGATAGTTTTGGAGGAAAGTGCAATTTATATTTATACAATCTTGAGCAACTTAAAACAAAAGAGTGGTACGATGCTGATTTGTTTACACGCATTACACAGGTAAATCCTAAAGATTTTCTTACATACAAAATGACACCTGCAACCATAATGGACAGTGGGGAGGCTTATTACGGCTTAAGTGATGTGGATGCTGAAATGGAAAGCTATAAAGCAATTGCTCAAATGCAAAAAGTTTTAGGAAAACTTGGAATGAATAGTAATCTGCAAGTATTGGGAGGGTAAATAACGCCTCCTTTCTTTTTCTATTGTTCGTTGACCTATAAAGTAAAATAATATGATAAACCCAGATTTTTATTTAGAACTGAAAAGTGGAATCAAAATCCCTGTTATTAGGGTGAAAGATTTTGAAGGGTTGCCGCTTAACGTAGCACCCAGTGAAACCCTAAAGTTATTGCAAAACGGATTGGGCGAAATTGAAACCGAAGAAGGAAGGGAAATAGACAACCAGATTTTCTATTATGCTGAGACCTTTGAAAGAACTGCACTATTGCTTTTCGAAATAAAAAATTCAACAGATATAGAAGTAACGTTTTAGCAGTTCTTTTTTTTGAAATCTCTAACCTATAAGAGAAACTGATGCCAATGAAAAAGAAAAACAAATTAGGACGACCATATCTTGAAACATACCTGAGCAAAAACAAACAACCGCTTGAAATATATATTGCTGGCATAAAGCATGAAACCCGATTGCCTGAGCAAAATGAGGTTGATGGCTTTGATTATCATAAGTGCGAAATGATTGATTTCATTCATCAATTAGGTACAGTCTATCGACATAAAGAATATGGGTTTGTGGCTAATGGTTATTTGTTTTATCGCTTCAAATTCATTGACCTTCTATTATTATCTAATTAAGCTCTGTACTCTGTGAATACTCCATTCAAAATATTAGAGGAGAAAACCTTCTCATACTCAAAAGGCGAGCTTTATTTAATGTTGCTGCAAGAAAATAACAGGTTTATCGTTCAAGTAACAGACCGAACAAAGAGCCTGGGTAGAGAATTCACTAATTGCAAGAGGAAGTCAGAACTACTCTTCACTATTCTATATAAGCGGTTAGCGAGTTATCATAAGTTGATTGATGCAGAGATTGCCGCTAAGCATTGTCTTTCCTTAACTCACATAGATAAAATGATTTTTGCAGCCCTGGCAACTGGAGGTACACTTGGTCAAAAGCACATAGTGTATCTCAAGAACAAAATTGAATTTAAGACTAAGATAAAATTTGGCTATCATCTAAATTATATAGCAAAAGGTGGCATCACAGTATTTATTTACCTGTGGGAAAAAGAGCACTTGTTTGCAGTTCTTACTGGAAGTGATGATGCTAAGAAATTGAAATTTGAAATCATAAATCGTTGAGTTTTTCTTTTTTTCCAAAATCTCAACCTATAAGAGAAAAGAAAGTATGAATCCAAAAATCCAGAAGCTAATTCCCAAATATATTCAGGAAGCTTTCGCTAAACAAGGAGACACAAGTGAGAAGGCAATGAAAGATATAAAGATAATCTGTAAGCTGTTTAACCCTTGCGGGCATGGGACATGGTGGTTGTATGAGCACTTGGAAGAAGATATTTATATGTCATTCTGCTTAATTGACGACCCATCTTTTGCAGAAATAGGAACTGTTTCGTTAGAGGAAATGGTGGCACTACGATTGCCGATGGGTCTATCCATTGAACGAGACCTAAGTTTTGAACCAGGTGAAAAAACACTGGAAGAAGTGTGGAACGAAGTAAAAGGAAAATAAGATGAAGAAATCAATTATAATTCTACTGGCAAGCATTACCTTATTCTATTGTAAACCAATAGAGGATAAGCCTCAGCAAGTAACAACTATAAAACAACCAAAAGAGCCAGTAATAGAGAAGCCCTACTCTAATCCATCTTTAATTTATTCAAATAGTGCGGGGGTGTTCTTTCAGACACTTTATAGAAATAATTTTTTTGATTTAATGATGTCTTTTACGTCTGACCGAACAATCAAGCAATTTGGAAAGAGCAAAATATTGAATTATTACAAACATAATTTTAAGTTTGATTATGCAATTGGAAAACTATCTAATATCTACTATGAAGGTGATACAATCAACTTGTCTTATACGCACGCATGTATTTACGGAACGAGACGAAAAGTTGTCATCCCCTTTTGTTTAGAGAATGATTCTATCAAAATAATTCTTTATTCCCTAACAAGGAATCCACTTGAATAGAGTTTCTTTTTTCTGAATCCCTAACCTATAACGATATGAAAACAAAAATTATGGCAAACGTAAAGACAAAATTTTTAGAGCAAGCAATAGCTAAATTCAAAGAAGCAGTAAAAAATGGAAAGGTAAATGAAATGAATTTTATCTACTCTCCTTCTATTATTCTTCGCTTGTGGTTTGACCATTCAATTGTCAATCCAAACAAGAAAAATTTAGATAAAGAAACTGGATTTTGTCATACTTGGGCAAATGTAGATACATTACCAATTCAAGAGGAAATGGCAAAGCACAGACTTCCCCAGAAAAATATTTCAGAAGTAATATCTAACATAAACGAAGGAGATGATGATGCTATTCTAAGTTTCCTTTGTAATGCTAAAGAAGAAACT
>Ga0206997_10036_pt1 | contig 43508 bp, 37 predicted proteins | sample Alteio_BWMinCont_3_FD_153478 | JGI IMG/M metagenome (GOLD analysis project Ga0206997, IMG submission 153478) | Enriched cells from forest soil in Barre Woods Harvard Forest LTER site, Petersham, Massachusetts, United States -... | ecosystem: Environmental > Terrestrial > Soil > Temperate forest >...
TAAACCCTCCAACATGTACTGGTATTTAATTCTTGGAGCCGCATACATGTTAATGCCAATAAATTTAAACGTTAAGTAATTATTATCGTAACTAAATGTTGGTTCTACCGGTAAATGAAACCATCCGGTTGTTGTGTATCCATTTTTATCAAAATCAAACGGTTTAGAAAAAGCATCTATGCCCGTAATGTGCATGGTCGGTCTGGTTTCTATACTTACATCATTAGCAGGCACATATTCTATTATGCCTTTTATAGTTGCAAAAAATAAATTACCGGCTCTATCTTTAGTAACAGCGCGTGTATTACACTCTATGCCTTTAAACCCTTCTTGATACGAGTAGTTTTTTATACGAACAATTTCTCCTTTAGATGATATATTTAATTTATCTATCCCCTTGTTTGTACCCACCCACACGTTACCCAAATTATCTGTAATTAAGGAGTATATGGTTGATGAAGCCAACCCATCAGCTTGCGAGTACGCTCTAAATTTGGTACGATTATATTGTACCACACATCTATCCGTTCCAAAGTACATATTGCCTTGCCTGTCTTCAGTAATAGAACCTATATAATCATTGCAAAACTCTTTTACGTTGCGGCAATTATTAATTTTTCCGTTTTGTATATAGTTTACTCCAAAACCGGTACCTATCCAAATAATGCCTCGTGTATCTTGGTAAAGAGCATGTATATAATCGTGTGTTAGTCCGTTTTGTTTACTGTAATGATTTATATTATTTCCTTGAAAACAATATAAACCTTGCCCCGAAGTTCCAATCCACATATTATTATTTTTATCAAATAATATAGAACGTACCGCAGTACTATCAGGCAGTAGCGCATATTTTTTTACAATAGTATTATTTATAGAAAACAAACCATTACTACCACCAACCCAAACAATGCCTTTTTTATCCTGCACAATAACACGAGCTCCTTTTATAGGTAAGCCATTTTTTGCATTAAATTTTACCGTACTCTTTTCGTTGTATTTTATTACTTCCGTTCCGTTTGGAGATGCCCATAAATTATTTTCTTTATCGGCCATTATACCAAATATGTTACTGACATCAAAACCGGGTAAATTATCGTAATACACAAATGGTGATGGATTATATTTTATAATCCCTTCTCCATTTGTACCAAACCAAAGGTTTCCGCTCCTATCTTCGCAAACCGTTGTTACAACATCTGCTTTAAACCCGTTTGCTCTATTAAAAAATTGCATTTTTTTTCCATCCAATTTAGCTATGCCGGCACCATTAGTACAAAGCCAAATATTATTATGGTTATCAAAAATAATATGCTGAATGTCTAATTTTTTTAACTCATCATTTTTTTGATACGGTATAATTTGATATGCATCGTTATTTTTTTTAGATAAAATAAACAAGCCTTCTCCTTTAACTGATAACCATAAATTACCCGATTTATCTTGAGCCAATGCATTAACAGCAGGTTTTATTTTAAATAGATTATTAATGTTTATCCATTCATAATTATTGTACAAAAACACTTCGTTGTTTGCTAAAAACCAAAGTTTGCTTTGTTTATCTTTTAAAACTTTTTCAATATTTTTTGTATGAGAAAACAACTCCGGCTTTATTGCTGAAACTATTTTATTGTCAACCGTATTAAGACCTTCGGAAGTAGCTATGTAAACTTTGTTTTTTTTATCTACAGTTATAGCTGTAACACTATTTTCAAGCAAGCCATTTTCCTTAGTAAGATTAAAAAAGTTCTTTCCGTCAAAACGAGTAACACCACCATAGGTAGTTCCAATCCAAATATGCCCGTTTAAATCTTCATCTATAGCGGTAATAATATTTCCTGCAATGCCTGCAAGCTCATCATATACTTTAAATTTCACACCATCAAAACAAGCAACGCCACCACCTTGGGTGCCAATCCATAAATAACCACGTGTGTCTTCTTTTATACAAGTAACTTGAGCCTGAGGTAAACCATTTTCAAGACTTATGGTTTCAAAATTATACGTCTGTGCAGATAACAATCGCACAAGGCTTACAAAAAAAAGACTGTATAGAATTTTGTTAAACTTCACAAAAGAGCAACTGTGATTTGCTATATTAAATTTACGCTATTTTTTCAGAATACGTTGTTTAGTTTTTATAAAAAATACTTATTATTTCTTTTTTACTAAACCATAAAAAGCAACCAAGCACCATACACCTTCTAATACAGCAAACGGCATAGCTTTAATTAAATAGGAGCCATAACATGCTAAACCCGCGCCAACAAAATTTAAAAGATTATAATAAACATTTTGCATGTTTATTTTTTTCAGCGTAAGTAGAAAAAAAGCCAATAAGACTAAAGATACCCCAACCGAATTTATAATATCGGGTAGGCTCATAACTACTTAGCACTTGCTGTGTAGTTTTTGTAGAATAACGGAATAGTTTCTATGCCCTTTAAGTAATTAAACACACCGTAATGCTCGTTAGGTGAATGTAATGCATCGCTATCTAAACCAAAACCAAATAGTATAGAATCTAAACCTAATTCTTTTTTAAATAAGGCAACAATTGGTATACTACCACCACCACGAGTAGGGATAGGAGTTTTGCCATAGGTTTGCTCCATGGCTTTTGCAGCTGCTTTATATGCATTTGAAGAAGTTGACACCACAACAGGCTCCCCGCCATGATGGGCAGTTACTTTTACTTTTACCGATTTAGGCGCAATGCTTTCAAAATGTTTTGCAAATAAATTGCTTATTTTATCTGAACCTTGATTAGGAACTAAACGCATAGATATTTTAGCAAAGGCTTTTGAAGGAAGTACTGTTTTAGCGCCATCGCCTGTGTAACCACCCCAAATACCATTTACATCAAGCGTTGGACGAATGCCTGTACGCTCGTTTGTAGTATATCCTTTTTCGCCACGTTCTTCAACAATGTCTAAATCTTTTTTAAAGTCGTTTAAGTTAAAAGGAGCTTTATTTAAATCTGTTCTTTCATCGGCAGAAAGTTGCATTACCTCATCATAAAAACCGGGAATGGTAATATGGTTATTTTCATCGTGCATAGATGCAATCATTTTGCACAAAATATTTATAGGGTTGGCTACCGCGCCACCATAAACACCACTATGCAAATCTCTGTTTGGTCCGGTAACCTCAACTTCCATATAGGCCAAACCACGTAAACCCACATCAATAGAAGGCGTATCATTTGCAATAATAGATGTATCAGAAATTAAAATTACATCGGCTTTTAAACGTTGTTTGTTTTCAACTACCCACGCACCCAGGTTCGCTGAGCCAACCTCTTCTTCACCTTCAATCATAAATTTTACGTTGCAAGGCAGGGTGTTGGTTTTCATCATAAACTCAAATGCCTTAATGTGCATGTAAGCTTGCCCTTTATCATCACACGAACCACGGGCAAAAATAGCCCCATCAGGGTGTACAGCTGTTTTTTTAATTACAGGTTCAAACGGTGGAGAATCCCATAAATTTAATGGATCAGCAGGTTGCACATCATAATGTCCGTAAACTAAAACAGTAGGGAGTTTAGCATCAATAATTTTTTCGGCATACACAACCGGGTAACCTTTGGTAGCACACACCTCAGCTTTATCTGCCCCCGCAGCAATCAACTTTGCTTTTACAGCTTCTGCCATGCGTTGCATATCAGGTGCGTGTTCGGGCTTAGCACTGATTGATGGAATTTTTAAAAGTTCAATTAACTCATCTAAGAAACGTTGTTTATTAGCTTGTATATATTCTTTTATTTGTGAGTGTTCCATATTGTGCTTATTGAATTATTGATACAATATTTTAATTAATCGACTACATGATTATTTCGTCGTCGGCCTCGTTATAAAACTTAAACTGTGTAAAGGCAAAAGAAGCCATGCTACGTACAGTTATTTTACAACCGGTAGCTTTTTTCCATTTATGTAGAAGACTATTCCAAAAGAAACCTTTTGTTATAAAAGCCTCAATATAAGGATGTACACAAAGAGTTATTTTCTTTAAGTTTTGTTCTTTTACAATGTATTTTAAGGCGCTTTCAATTTGTTCAACAAACAACACACTTGGTTGTACTTTACCTGTACCGTTACAACTTGGACAAACTTCTTGCACATCAACATTCATTTCAGGGCGCACACGCTGACGGGTAAGCTGTATTAAACCAAATTTACTTGGTGGCAAAACATTATGCTTAGCCCTATCGGTTTTCATAAACTCTTTAAATTTCTCAAAAAGTTCACGACGATACTCAGGGTTACGCATATCAATAAAGTCAACCACAATAATGCCACCCATATCACGCAGTCTTAGTTGACGAGCAATTTCAGCGGCAGCTTCCAGGTTAACCTCTAAAGCATTTTCATCTTGCGTATTGGTTGATTTTGCACGGTTTCCGCTATTTACATCAATAACGTGTAAGGCTTCGGTGTGCTCAACTATTAAATAAGCTCCACTTTTTAAGTGAACTGTTTTGCCAAAAAGCGATTTTATCTGCTTTTCAATACCGAAACTATCAAAAATTGGAATTTTACTATCGTACGATTTAATAATGCTTAGTTGGTCGGGCGCAATATTTTTAAGATACGTAGTTATATCCGTATGTATTTGTTTATCGTTGATGTGTACTGCCGAAAATTTTTCGTTCAGTATATCACGTAACAAAGCATTGGTTCTATCAACTTCGCCAAGCACACGAGCAGGCGGTTGAGCCGTTTTAAGGGTTTTAAAACACTCTTCCCACTTAGCTACTAAATCGTTTAAATCAGCTTCTACCTCAGCTACAGTTTTACCTTCGGCTACGGTACGAATAATTACACCAAAATTTTTTGGTTTAATATTTTGCACCAGTTCTTTAAGGCGAACTTTTTCTTCCTGACTTCTTATTTTAGAAGAGATAGAAACTTTATCTGCAAAAGGAATAAGTACTAAAAAACGACCGGCTAAAGAAATTTCGCAAGTAACACGAGGCCCTTTTGCAGAAATAGGTTCTTTAGCAACCTGTATTAAAATATCTTGTCCACTTTTTACAAGTGTATTTATTTTACCATCTTTAGGTATATCTTTTTCGGCTTTAAAATACATCAGGTTAGATGTAGTTTGTTTGCCCGATTTTACCTGTTCAACAAATTTGGTAAGTGTAGCTGCCTGCGGGCCTAAATCTAAATAGTGTAAAAAAGCGTCTTTTTCGTAACCGACATCTATAAAAGCAGCATTAAGTCCGGTCATAACCTTCCCCACTTTGCCTAAATAAATATCACCAACAGCCCACTTTAGATTACCTTTTTCGCGATGCAACTCTATCAAACGCTTGTCATTAAGCAAAGCTATGACAATCTCGTCCGAGGTTTTGTTTATAATCAGTTCGTAATTCACGATAAATATGATTGAATATATATATGCGCCAAAAGCTGAAAAGATATGCTCTTTTCAGCCTAAGGCGAATTATTTAAAGAAATAGATTATTTCTTTTTATGACGGTTCTTTCTAAGACGTTTTTTACGCTTATGAGTGGCCATTTTATGACGTTTTCTTTTCTTTCCGCTTGGCATAGAATTTATTTTTGTGCTTTGGTTTATAACCTCGGCTGGTTAAACATTACTTTTTAATTGTTGTATATATTTTTTAATTTGTTCTCTAATTTCTTTGTCGGGCGTTAAAGCCACGTATTTTTCCAGTGTCTCAATTGTTTTCGTTTTCTCTCCTTTTTTCTCATAAATATCAGCCAGAAATAAATAGGCTTCCAAATATTCAGGGTTTATTTTAAGTACTTTTTGATAGCGAACTTCTGCTTTATCAAACTGACCCGATTTTACTGCAAAAGCACCTAAAACCATTTGCACTTGTATGTTTGTGCTATCAGCCAGTTCAACTTCTTTAAGCATTCCTATACCTTTCATAGGGTCGGTGCTTCCTTCAACATAACAAGATGCTAATTGAATTTTAGCCTGACTATAATTTGGTTGAATAGATAAAGACTTATTGTAGCAAAACATAGCGCTTTGGTAAAGGCTTTGTGCTTGGTTTTTATCTTTTATAAACCCTACCGAATAAAAATAGCGGTTACCTGCATCGCACCACACTTTAGCGGAGTTTATTTTTTCAGCTTTCTTTTGATAGTAAAAACAAGATGCTACAGGTAGTTTTTTGATATTGAAAAATTCCACTACAGCATTTATGCCTGTTGTATCGATAGCTTTTTTGTCAAGTGCTTCATATTCTTTCTTGTCTTTATCAGACATGGCAGATATAAGCGCATCTACATATACTTTAATATCTACAACTTGCGTTGTAGTTTTTTCAGCAATATCCTCGGCTTTTTTAACCGGTTTTTTGTTGGCAATAAATAAAAGAACAAATAATATAACAGAACAAGTAACTACAATTAGCTGTAGCGTACGGGTATTTTTCATTCTGCTTTAACGTTTTTCTTAATCTTATCTGCAAATGTTTTGGCAGGTTTAAAAGCAGGTATAAAGTGCGCCGGAATGTGTACAGCCTGGTTTTTGGTAATATTACGGCCAATTTTAGCTGCACGTTTTTTACATAAAAAAGTACCAAACCCACGCAGGTAAATATTTTTACCTTGGGTCATATTGTTTTTAACAACCTTCATAAAAGATTCAACTGTATTTAATACAATGGTACGTTCTACCCCTGTTTTTTCAGCTATCTCATTTACTATGTCGGCTTTGGTCATTTATTAAGCTTTTAAAAATAGGGGGCAAAGATACACTTTTTTACTAATTATCAGTGGTTTAAAGTTTTTTTAGCCAAAATACTTTTGTTACAGTTTGGGCTTTAATAATGTATATAGTTAGAGAGAAATTAGATCTTATATAAAACAAAAAACGCCGACTAAAAGCCGGCGTTTCTTTTATAGGAAATATAAATTATGCAAGTTTTACGTTAACAGCATTTAATCCTTTTTTACCTTCTTGTACATCAAAAGTTACGTTATCGTTTTCACGAATTTCGTCTTGGATACCTGATACATGAACAAAGATTTCTTCACCTGTTCCTTCTGTTTTAATGAATCCGAAACCTTTGGTTTCATTAAAAAATTTTACTACTCCGTTTTTCATTTTTTGTTTTGTTTTATTTATTTTGTATTTGTTTAAATTTAATCAAAAGCGCGCGTAAATACTAAATACACCCTTTCGGTTACTTAATTAAGAAAATGTAAAATTTATCGGATTGCAATGTTTGTTACAAATAGACTGAGATACAATCTTCTTTAAAGAAGCACGCAAATGTACAATATAATTTAATGATTAACTAATTTATTTTATCTAACCACGGTAACTGTACCATGATAATCGTGCGATTTATTAAAATCGTCGTAAAAACTCACCTTCCAAACATAAACATCTTCTTGTACAATATCACCATTTTTACGTCCATCCCAACTGGTTTCTAAATTAGTTGCATGAAAAATCATTAAACCCCAACGATCAAAAATCCACATATTGTATGTATTATCCTTAATGCCTATCCCCTCACCTTTAAAGCCCTCATTTGTACCATCGCCATTAGGCGAAAAAGCATTAGGAATATAAAATGTAACTGCATCGTTAATAATTACAATTTCTCTAATTGTATCTGCGCAACCATATATATTTTGAACAATTTGAGTTACTACATAATCACCGGGTGCTTGTTCGCTATATGCATGCTGAGGGTTTGCTATAGTTGAATAATTAAGTGAATCAACGGTTTCATAATAGTCTCCAAAATTCCAGTTATAAGCATGTGGACCTGATGCACCTATTGATTGGTTTTGAAAATAGACAAGTGGGTCAATAATATCAGCATCTTTAGGCCCCCATGCAAAACCTGCCAATGGTTTTGGATATACCGTTATGTAATTAGGTTTGGTAATTGTAGTAACACAATTACTATCGGTTACTACAGTTAACGATACTGAATAATAATTGGTTTGAGTATGCGAGCCATTAGTATATGTTTGTTGCGCTATTGTTTGCGTGGTATAAGTAGCCGTTGAGGAGTTGCCAAAATCCCACGTCCAAGTTTTTACCGGTATAGAAACAACATCCGTAAATATAGTTTTCAATGGGGTGCAACTTACTGAATCTGCAAAAAAATCAACTTTCGCACTTGGGTTAACAAATACCGATTCGGTAACATTATTTTTACAACCGGCAAGTGTGGTAACCGTTAAGCTTACCGCAAATGTTGTATTAGCCGGCGTCAATAAAAAAGATGGGTCTTTTATGGTAGATGTTCCGGTTCCAAAATTCCAATTCCATTGAGAGATTGGGCTTCCGGCGGAAGTAGACTCGTCTACAAATTGCGTATTATTCCCATCACAAGCACCTACATAATAAAACTTAGCTACCGGATTTGGATCAACCGTTATAGAAAACGTTATTGGTGGTCCTGCACAACCATTTAAAGTATCAGTAACCACAATAAGGTTGCTTTGTTGTCCGGAAGCAGAACCTACTGATGTAAATGAAGGAATAAGTGTACTTCCGTTTGTAGTAGATAAACCAATAAAAGGAGTGTTTATTGTATTCCAAGTAATAGTGGCATTTGCAGGTACAGCAGTTATTGTATCAGCAGATACAACTGCGTTAGGACAATACTCTAAGTTACCATGAGTAACCGAAGGCGTAGGTTTTACGACAACAGTATAACTTTCTGGCGAACCGGTACATCCATTTAAAGAAGGTGTAACTGTTATAACACCTAAAATATTTGTCCCTGTATTATTTACTGCGGCAGTAAATTGTGGTGTAACACCAACTCCATTAGTTTGAGCCAAGCCAATAGATGGGTTGTTGTTTACCCAGGAGTAAGCAACATTTGCATTTGGCGAAGGTGTATATGTAGGAGGAGGCACAACATCATTCCAACAATAAGGAGGTGGCGATGTAACTGCAACCTGCGGTATTGGGTTTACGTTTACAGTAATTATTTTTGATGAAACACAACCACTTGTAGATGTTATTGTTAAATCAACCGTATAAGTACCAGCAGTGGGATAAAGATAGGTAGGGTTTTGCAAATTTGATGTATCTGCCGGATTTGTAGCATCACCAAAATTCCAATTATATGCTACGTTTGTAGTAGGCGTAGATGTATTATTAAAAACAGAATTTGAACCTACACAAACCGTTGGTGTTGAATAAGCTACAATTGCATTGGCAGTTACTTCAACACTATTGGTTGTAGTTACCGGACAATTAAAGCTATTTGTTACCGTTAAAGTAGCCACAAAAGTACCTGAATTAGTATAGATATATGTGGGGTTTTTAACAACTGAAGTACCTGCACCATCTCCAAAATTCCAATTGTAGGATGTTCCGCCGGTTGATGTGTTTGTAAATGTTGTAACGAGTTGTTTACAAACAGTATCTGCTATAAAAGAAGCTGTAGGTATAGGGTTTACAGTAACCATTGTACTATAAGTTGCTGTACACCCTTCTGAACTGGTTATAGAATAACTTACAGGAAATGAACCCGCAGTAGCATAGGTGTGTGTTGGGTTACTTGAAGTAGATGTTGCACCATCTCCAAAGGTCCAATTCCATGCATCAAGAGTTCCCTGATTAGCAGCTAAAGTAGATTCATCGGTAAACTGAGTACTATTATTTAAACAAGGTGTTGTAGCCGAAAATGAAGCTACCGGAGATAACGTAGAGCTAGCTACGCTGGCAGACAAAGTAAGTACACAACCGGTTTGCCCTGCATTAGCAAAAGTTGTCATGCTAACTGTATATGTACCCCCAACGTTGGCACTAGCTACCTGCACTGTGTTTGAACCTACTATGCCTGGTCCGGTCCAAGTATATGTAGCCAATCCTGCGGGTGCTGTCAGGGTAGCATCTCCTCCTACGCATGGTTGTGTTTGATTTACAACAACCGCTTCAGGAGCACAATCTACCGCAAGATAAGCATATCCAAAATGTCCTCCTTTATCACAATCAGAACTTTCAAAAGTTATCGTAATATTTTGCCCCATGTAATTATCTAAAGGTATAAAAACAGGTGTCCAATTTCTATAATAAAATTCATTAGTGTTTCCAGGAGCGGCCAAACTATCAAAGCCACCAACATTAGCTGCTGTAGCCACATTTACATCGTAATTGGCACAGGTTATTTCAGCTCCTGTTCCATCATACATGCGTATTCTAAAATAAGGTTGGTCAACAGGGGGGTGTATTGCACCTATACCTTGACTTAAAACTACTGCATACCAATACGTGATGGTTTTAGATGAAGCTGTTACAGCAAAAGTATTAGAAATGATTTGATGATTAAATGGATACTTGTTTGTACTATTTATATTTTCTATATAAGCACTATCGTCTCCTAAACGCAGAGAATAAGAATGTCCCGGAGGGACTGTGCTAATTGGCACGTTTCTATCAGTGCCACCTGTACATATTTCATGTACATAGCCCATACTATTGTATCCGGTTGGGCTTGAGTTAAGACCTGTAACCGTTAAACCTCCATAACCATAAATCTGCCCGGTAGTAGGGTCTGTCATATTATTGGAAGATCCCCCATTATTCCATTTTCCCGTCCAGTTACTTAAATTACCCGCAGAGAAATCTAAGTTATTACAACTGGTACTTGCCGTTTTATTAAGCAAGCCGCTTTTTAATTCTAAATTTCTTTTCTCTGCATCAGCTTTTTCTTTTTCAATAGCAAGTAAGTATTTGAATTTATAGACATCTTCAAAATAAGGCAATTTATCTACCCAATATTGTTGTGCATTTGCTTTGGTTATAGCCCCTTCTTTTACAAGAGTTTGATATTCTTCTATTTTCAAATATTTTAGTTTAGCTGCATATCTAAAAAAGTTTTTACAATCGGCAGGTGTAATTTGTAAACGCTTGGTTAATTTGGCTTCTATATCTTGCCAGTTATAGAGTGAAGGAGCTTCACTCATACATGAATGAGGTTTATTATATACTTGGCTTTGCACCTGTAAAAATACAGACAAAGAAAGTACCATGAAAAGAAACCTTTTTTTCACGAATAGTTAAATCGTTAATAATTAAGCAAATATAGTTTAAAAACAACTAAACTGCAACAAATAGAGGTGAGTAGTTATATTCTAAAGGTTAATTAACAAATTAATAAAGAAGTTATTAGAGCGTAAATGCTTTGAAATTTAATTTACTGCTCCTTTGGAACGCGTAACAATAGGACAAAACCTACTATAAAGATTAAAATTAGTGATAAAACTGAGTTTCTAATTCCTCCTGTTACATCTTCAATTAAGCCAAAAGTAGTAGTACCAATGGCCAAACCTATTTTTTCGCTCACATCATAAAAACTAAAGTAACTGGCATGGTCTTTAGTTTCGGGTAACATTTTAGAATAGGTGCTACGCGATAAAGCTTGTATGCCACCCATTACCAAACCAACACATGCTGCTACTATATAAAACTCCATAGGGCTATCAACCAATAAGTACGTATAAACACAAATAGCTGCCCAAATAACAATGTTAAGACCTATTGTTTTTATGTTGCCTATAATAGATGATAGTTTAGACATCATAAATGCTCCCGCTACACCCAAAAATTGAATAATTAAAATAGATATAATTAAACTTTGTTGTTGTTGATTTTCATCTTTCCAATTAATGGCCTTAGTAGCAAAAGGTACAGCCATTATCATAACGGTTTGCACGCCCATGTTGTACATAAAATAACTGGTTAAAAAACGACGTAATTGCAAGCGTTGTTTTAAGTCTATCCAAACGTTTTTAAGTTCTTTATAACCGCTACTTAATAAATGTTTTTTTTGACCATCTTGCTTAACTGAAGCGGGCAAACGTCTGAATGTAACTTGTGAAAAAACTATCCACCATAAACCTACTAAGGCAAAAGTATATTGTATTTTAGGAATAGTTTTGGTAAAAACAGCCAATACTAAAATAGCAATTAGTAATAAAGAGCTACCCACATAACCCATAGCAAAACCACGGGCACTAATTTTATCGTGTTGGTCGGGGTCTGCAATTTCTGGTAAATAAGCATTGTAAAAAACTAAACTACCCCAATAACCTACGCTGGCAAGCATTAATGCCAGCATGCTTAATATAATATGTTCGGTACTAAAAAAGCTTAAGGCAATACAACTAAGAGAGCCTAAATAACAGAACATTTTAAGAAATCTTTTCTTACCATCTGAATAATCGGCCATGCCAGATAATAAAGGTGATGAAAAGGCGACAATAAGATAGGATACAGCTACTACATAACCATAAAAAGCTGTATTTATAAACGAACCTCCACAAAAAGGGATTAGGCCGTTTAAATCATTTTTGGTTACTTTTTCATAAAAAATGGGAAAGATAGCCGATGAAATTACTAATGGATAAACCGAATTTGCCCAATCGTAAAAAGTCCAGGCGCGAATTGTTTTTTTATCGTTTTTTAGAAGCATATATAATTCTTTAGGTTATAAATTTAATAAATCATTCATAGTATAAACACCTTTTTTATGCAGAATAAATTCTGCGGCTAAAACAGCGCCCAATGCGAAGCCTTTGCGGTTAAATGCTTTATGGGTGATGGAGATCTCATCAACAGCAGATGTATATGAAACAGTATGAGTGCCTGGTACTTCATCGGTACGAACTACATCGATAAATAAATTTTTATCGGCATTAGTAGCTATACTCCATTTATTTTTTTGAGCATGGTTGGCTAAAACTCGTTCGGCAGTTGTAATGGCTGTGCCGCTTGGCTTATCAAGTTTATGAATGTGATGAATTTCTTGCATAGCCACTTCATAATCACTAAAACCATTCATCATTTTAGCTATTTGTTCATTCATTTTAAAAAATAAGTTTACCCCCAAACTAAAATTGGTGGCATAAAAAAGTGATTGGTTGTTTTTTAAGCAAGCTTGTTTTATTTCATCAAACTTATTATACCAACCTGTAGCTCCCACCACTATAGGCAAATTAGCATCAAAGCATTTATAAATGTTTTCTATAACGGTATCAGGCGTACTAAACTCAATAGCAACATCGGCTTGTTTTAACTGCTGCTGTGTTATATCATTTATATTATGTTTATCTATTTTTAAAACTATGGTGTGGTTTCGTTGTAAAGCAATTTGCTCAATTTCTTTACCCATTTTACCATAACCAAAAAGTGCTATGTTCATTTTATAAATGCTTAGTTTTGCAAACTTACAACATATTAAATGTCGCTAACAAATATTAGTTTTTTTTTATGCACGTTATTTAGTTTATCAATAATGGGACAAAAGTTTGATAAAGCCCTTTTTTATCAAACAATAGAAACTACTGATAGCTTAAAAATTAATCAGCAACTAAATATAGTACAAAGCTCATCTATAAAAGAACAGCAAGCTTATGAAGGTGCTTTACTATTAAAGAAAGCAGGTATACTAGTTAATAAAAAAGATAAGCTGACTACTTTTAAATCAGGGAAAAACAAATTAGAAAACGCTTTAGAGAAAGATAGTACTAACACAGAGTACCATTTTCTACGATTAATGATACAAGAAAATGTACCTAAAATATTAGGCTACCATACCGATTTAGAAAAAGATAACATATATATTCGTAAAAATTATAGAACGCTTACTCCTATTATACAAAAGGTAGTTTTAGTATATAGCAGGCAATCTAAAACACTACATAATTTAAGTACCGAAACTAAATGAGTAAAAAAATATTAGCTATTTATTATACACAAACCGGGCAGTTAGGCGACATTGTAAGTAATTTTTTGATGCCTTTTGAAAGCTCAGATTTTATGGTAGAAAAAGTTTGCATAAACCCTGTTACAAAATTTACTTTCCCCTGGAGCAGCGATAGTTTTTTTGATGCCATGCCCGAAAGTGTTTTAAGCAAACCAACCGAATTACAGCCTTTTGTTTTAAAAGAAACATCTTACGATTTAATTATATTAGGTTACCAGCCCTGGTTTTTATCACCCAGTATTCCTACTACATCGTTATTAGAAAATGAAAGTTTTAAAAAAGTGTTGAATAACACCCCTGTTGTAACTATAATTGGTGCACGCAACATGTGGATTAATGCGCATGAACGCATAAAAGATTATCTTAGAAACTCAGGTGCAAAATTAGTTGGCAATATTGCTTTAGTTGATAAAAACACCAATTTAGTAAGCGCTGTAACCATTTTATATTGGATGCTGTGGGGCAAAAAAGATAAGTTATGGGGCATTTTTCCTAAACCGGGTGTAGCAGATGCAGACATTTTAAATACGAAAACATTCGGGCAAATTGTAAAGCAACATGTAGCAAAAAACAACTTTGGCACCTTGCAGCAAGAATTGGTTGATAGTAAAGCCATTGAAGTAAAAACCAACTTAATGTTTGTAGAAGGCAGAGCGAAGAAATTATTTGCTATTTGGGGCAATTTGGTAAAGAAGGCGAAAAACAGAAAGCGCACGCTTGTGTTTTTTAAATACTATTTAATTATTGCCTTATTTATTGTAGCCCCTATTGTGTTGTTTATTTACCGACTTTTGTTTGCTCCGTTCTTATCTGGCTTAATAAAAAAACAAAAGCGCTATTTTTTAGGATTAAGTACTACCAAATAGATAGTAATGAAAAAAACAGAAGTTCCGCAAGATCCCAGCTCGCTTAAAAACTTTACTAAAGAGGTTTGTTATGCCGTTGATGAAAAAGGGAATTATGTTACCAATTTAAGTACCGGTTGGGAAGTTAAAACCACTGCGCTTGGCATAACCTGGGATGATATACATAAGCGCGCCGAAATAGCTAAGCAGCAAGCGCTTAAAGGTGAGGTTAGTCCCCTACTCTATTTTATTGAGATTAAAGTAATGGATTATGTAACACTGGCAGCCTATACAGGCTTTTGGCAATGGCAAATAAAACGACATTTAAACCCAAGTGTATTTAATGCTTTAAGCGATAAAAAATTACAGAAATACGCCGATGTATTTGATGTGAGCATAGACAATTTAAAAAAAATGAACCTTAATGAAAGTTGATTTTAGTCATTTACAAGCGGCACATTGCGAAAATGGCGTTACTACAAATTTATTACGACATGCCGGTGTTACTCAAATAACCGAGCCTTTGGCTTTTGGCATTGGCTCAGGTTTGTTTTATATACAAATTCCATTTTTAAAAATAAACAATGGGCCGGCTATAGCGTTTCGTATTTTACCCGGACTTATTTTTAAACGCACTTGTAAAGCATTAGATATTCCGGTAGTTCGTAAAAAATTTAGCTCGCCACAAAAGGCCCAATTGTTTTTAGATGAGCAATTACATGCTAATAGACCCGTTGGCTGTCAGGTTGGAGTTTATTATTTAAGTTATTTTCCAAAAGAATATCGTTTTCATTTTAATGCCCATAACATAATTGTATACGGAAAAGAAGGGGATAATTATTTAGTAAGCGACCCGGTAATGGAAACAGTTACCACGCTTACATCTTACGAATTGGAGCGTGTCCGTTTTGCTAAAGGAGCTTTAGCTCCTAAAGGACAAATTTACTACCCTAAAGAAAAAACTACTGTTACAACCGAACAAATACGTGCCGCCATTAAAAGTGGAATTAAAAAAAATGTGTTTTATATGATTAAAACACCCAGCAGCATAATTGGTGTTAATGGTATAAAATATACAGCAGGCAAAATAAAAACCTGGAAAGATAAATTAGGTTTGCACACAGCAGGTTTGTATTTGGCCCAACTGGTGCGCATGCAGGAAGAAATTGGCACAGGTGGCGGAGGCTTTAGGTTTATTTATGGTGCTTTTTTACAAGAAGCTTATACTTATATCCCTAATGATGGACTATTAGAAATATCTAAATCGTTTACCAAATCAGGTGATTTGTGGCGCACAGCAGCAGTACATGCAGCCGGTATATATAAAGGCAGATTAAGCTCTCAGCAAGATTTTAATATGATGGCTGATTATCTTTATCAGATTTCGGACATCGAAAAAGAAGCTTTTAAAGCTTTATCAAAACTTGATTTATAACACATTATTCACAAACTGAGGTGAGTAAGGTGTTTGTATCGGTGATTTTATCCATTTGTTAAAATTTTTTCGATATATATTGTTTTTTAACAGTTAATTATTATTTTTGTTCATACGTACTCTAAAATAAATACTATGAATACTGAAGAAAACGGAAGATATAACGAAGAAGCCTTGTACTCAAAATCTGTACGAGCTGGCAAACGCACTTATTTTTTTGATGTACGTTCAACCCGCGGAGGCGACTACTATCTTACTATAACCGAAAGTAAAAAACGTTTTACTGAAGATGGTAAGTTTTCTTACGAAAAACACAAAGTGTTTTTATACAAAGAAGACTTTGAAAAATTTACCGAAAACTTTAATGATGCCATTGATTTCATCAAAAAGAACGCCCCTGTTGCAGAAACAACTACCGAAAGCACCGGTAGTAACGTTAGTTTTGAAGACTTAGGAAAATAAACCCTATTAAAACTCATAAAAAAAGCAGGATAAGTTTATCCTGCTTTTTTGTTTCAATTATTTTGTAATTCTATTTTTGAGCTAAAGCACTTTGTACCGTGGTTTCTAATTCTTTTCCGCGTAAGCCTTTTGCAATAATTTTACCTTCTTTATCAATTAAAATAGTAAACGGTATAGCATCGATGCCAAATTGCTTAGCTACTTGATTATCCCAACCTTTTAAATCGCTGGCATGGTTCCAAACTAAACCATCAGCTTTAATAGCATTTAACCACTTTTCTTTATTATCATCTAAGGATACACTGTATATATCAAACCCTTTGGCATGTAGCTTTTTGTAGATAGCTACTACATTTGGGTTTTCTTTACGGCATGGGCCGCACCAGCTTGCCCAAAAATCAACCAAAACAACTTTACCTTTAAATGAAGATATGCTTAATGGTTTTCCTTCAGGGGTGGTTAATGTAAAATCAGGTAATGAGTTGCCTACAGCCAGTTTACTTGTTTTTTGTGTTTGAGCTTCAAAAGCAGCTATATCTTTTTTAAGGTTAGCTAAATATTTACTGTTTGGATATTTAGCTGTAAGCGCAGCATCAACATCTTTATATAAATTTAAATATTTTTTAGGGTCTAATTGCTGAATGCCTGCCAATACAGCTAATGAGGCTTTATTTTTTATTACTAAGGCTGAGAATTTTTCCTGATAAGCATCAATAATCTTATTATAAATATCACCAAATACTTTATTTAATGAGTCCATACGAACAGAGTCCATTTTCATGGTTCCCACTTGTGCCTGAAAAGCTTGTTGCATGCTATCAGTTCGTTGCTGAATTTCTCTGCCTAAGGTGTTAAATTCTAAAAACACTTTGGTGTCCTCAGAACCTTCCACTTTATAGCTATCTCCAATATTTTTATAATCAGCGTTTAAGGTTACTTTTTGCTCTGCATTTAAAACCAGCATAGCAAAATTTTGTTCGGTTGCTTTTACACGGTAAAAACCGGGAGTTGGTTTAGCGTGTGTAAAAGAGAAACCTCCTTTATCATCAATAGTAGCCGAATCGATAGCAACTTTTGCACCGGGAGCCAACTCTTCTAAATAAACAACATCTCCGGCAGTAGCATTTGTAAATGTTCCGTTTAATTGAAAGCCTGAGTTTTTTTCTCCGCATGCTGCCAGCAAAATAGAAACAGATAAAGCACAAGTTAATTTTTTCATTTTTGTTTTAAATTTTAAGACGGACAAAAGTACTATTTTGTTAATAACAACAAGCAAAGTAATCTGCTAATAAAAAATAAGTAAATTAGCATCTACTGAAAAGAAGCATAACCATACTGTTTTTTTACCTGGCGCTTATTGATGTATATGCGCAGGATATACATTTGTCGCAATTTTGGGCTAACCCGCTATATTTAAATCCCGCACAAGCCGGTTTATTTGATGGCGATTACCGTGTAGCCGCCGCATACCGTAACCAATGGTTAGCCATACCGGTGCCTTACGCTACTTTATCTTTTTGTGGAGATACTAAGTTTAACCACGTATTTTCTCAGCACAGTGCTGTTGGTGTTGGGTTGGTTTTTAATAATGATGTTTCGGGTGATAGCCGTTATAGCATAAACCAAGCTTATGTTCCTTTATCATTTATACAAACCTTTAAAGGCGATAGCAATTTAAGTATTTCGTTAGGTGTGTCACCGGGCGTTAGTAACATTGCATTTAACACACGTAGGCTAACGTATGATAGCCAGTTTGATGGAGATGCTTATAACCCATCGCTGCCCACAGGAGAAAATTACCCCACGCAATCAAAGACGTACTTTGATATAGGTAGTGGTTTAGCCGTTCAATACAAATTAAAAAGAGGAGGTTATATATCAGGTGGGACAAGTCTTTCGCACATTAATCGACCTAATGTTTCTTTTTTTAAAAACGAAGGGGTTAATTTATATGCTAAATCAAACAGCTACATAAACATTAAATATCCTATTAATGAAGTGCTGTTTGTTCACGGAGATTTTATGTACGAAAAACAAGGTCCGTTTCATGAAACTGTTATAGCGGGTAGACTTGGTTATGTTGTGAACAAAGAAGATAATATATCATTAAACATGGGCATATCTGCCCGTTGGAACGATGCCACCATTGTTTTACTGGGCATGGATTATAAAAATTACCGGGTAGGTTTGGCTTATGATATAAACACATCTGCCTTTAATGTAGCTACGAATAAACGTGGTGCTATTGAAGTTTGCATACTTGCCATATTTAAGAAAAGACCCACATTTATACCAAAAAAACGCAGTTGCCCTGTTTATATGTAGTATGCTAAAAAAACACGTCTACATATCTATTTCGTTATGCTTTTTGTTTTTTGTTCAGCAACAAAATTTTGCGCAGAGTATAAAAAAGCTATTAAAACAGGGAACTGAGGCCATGAATGAGAAAGACTATTTCTCGGCTGCACAGTTATATAATCAGGTAATTTTATTGGATTCTTCAACTATTGAGTATCAGTATCTATATGCCACGGCAAGTCGTTTAAATTATGATAATGATATTGCTTTACACTGGTATCAAAAAGTGTTTAAAGTTGATAATGGAAGAGAATATCCTGAAACTATTTTTTGGTTAGGTGAGTTATTAAAAAGCAAAGCGCAGTATAAACAGGCAAAAAAATTCTTTACCAAGTTTGCCACCGGTAACAAAAAAAGCAGAGATGAACATTTGAAAAAAATGGCAGAGAAATCAAAACTGGAAGGCGAATCGTGTGATTTAGCTCAATTATTAATTAAAAGCCCCATGCCTATAACTGTAGAACATTTGGATAGTAATGTAAACTCAAAAGTATCGGAATACGCGCCTATAGAAGCTGATAGCTTGTTATATTTTTCTTCGTTACGCGATAAAAAAGATAAAGACAAAAAAGCCGATTTGGCTTTCAATAAAATTTTCATTTCTAAAAAAGAAAACCAAAAATGGCAGCGTGCTATGGAAATGGATACTATTATTAATAAACGAGGGGTGCACACTGCAAACCCTTGTTTTAATACTGATTTTACTGAAATTATTTTTTCGGAATGCCAGCAAAAAAATGCAGCAACCTTTGTTTGTAAGCTTTATGAAGCAAAATATGTTGGCGGCAAATGGACTACTCCTATCCTACTTTCATCGCCAGTAAATGTTGAAGGGTCAACTACCACTCAACCTTGTTTAAGCAAGATAAATGACGAGCAGTATTTGTTTTTTTCATCTGACAGAGCAGGTGGACAAGGAGGCATGGATATTTGGTATTGTAAAAAATCGGCTGACGAAAGTTTTACTAACCCTGTAAACGCAGGCAAATTAATTAACAGCTACGAAGACGAAATTACACCTTACTTTGAGAGTGTAACGCAAACTTTATACTTCAGCTCTAACCACCATAAAGGCTTGGGAGGGTTTGATGTTTTTAAAAGTGAATATAAAAACGATGCTTTTAAAGCCCCTGAAAATGGGGGTTATCCGTTAAACAGTCCATTAAACGATATTTATTATAGCGTTAACAGCAAAAAAAACAAAGTGTATCTTTCATCTAACCGGGTAGGCTCCTATTTTGAAGAAAAAGAAAGTTGCTGCAACGATATTTATGCCTTTGCTATTCCTTCGCTTATACCCGATGAACCGGTAAAACCAATTGATACTGCCTTGCAGGTTATTAGTCAGATGAAATTATTGGTGCCACTTACTTTGTATTTTCATAACGATGAACCCGATGCAAAAACAAAAGCCATTACTACGAAGAAAAATTATAAAGCTACCTGCGAAGCTTATTTAGCCATGCGCCCCTTATACTTAAGTGAGTTTTCAAAAGATTTAAAAAATACAGATAAACAAACCGCCGAAAATAAAGTAGAAAACTTTTTTGAAGATAGTGTGCAAGCCGGCTTAAACGATTTAGAAAAATTTGCCCTTTTACTTGAAGATGTTTTGCAACGAGGTGAAACGGTGAAAATTACGATGAAAGGCTTTTGCTCTCCGCTTGCATCAACCGATTATAACGTTAATTTGGCTAAGCGAAGAATAGTCAGTTTACAGAACTATTTTAACCAGTACAAAAAAGGCATGTTTGTGCCTTACGTACAAAGTAATAAACTTATTTATTTTGAAGAAGATGTGGGTGAGTTACCTGTAAGCAAAGTAAGCGATGATTATTATGATACACGTAACAGTGTGTATAACCCAAGCGCGGCATCTGAACGAAAAATACAGATTATTGCCGTTTCTGAAATTAGATAAACATCAGTAAATTGCTAAATTTGCCTGCTTATTTAATTCGTAAAAATGAAAATTTCGTACAACTGGCTTAAAACCCTTATCAATAATAAATATATAACTCCTGAACAGGTTTCTGTAGCGCTTACCGATTGCGGACTGGAAGTAGAAAGCATGGAAAATTTTGAAAGCGTGAAGGGCATGCTTAAAGGAGTAGTTGTTGGTCATGTACTTGAAAAAGAAAAACACCCTAATGCCGATAAACTTAGCTTAACTAAAGTTGATGTGGGTAATGGCACTATACTAAGCATTGTTTGCGGTGCACCGAATGTAGCAGCTAACCAAAAGGTTTTAGTATCTACCGTTGGGAGTGTGCTGCATACATTTAGCGGAGAAACTATTGAAATTAAAAAATCTAAAATACGCGGTGAAGCAAGTGAGGGAATGATTTGTGCTGAAGATGAATTGGGCATTGGGCAAAGTCATGATGGGATTATGATTTTACCTGAAAACGCTGTTGTTGGTACACCTGCGGCAGAATATTTGAATTTATATACCGATACTATTTTCGAAATTGGATTAACCCCTAACCGTGGTGATGCGGCTTCTCACATAGGTGTTGCACGCGATTTAGTGGCTGTACTTAATTGCCAAACAAATTCAAATACCAACCAAACGCACCTTAACGGGATTAAAGAATTGCCAGAACCATCGGGCATCTTAACTATTGATATTAAGGTTGAAGAACCTACTGCATGTAAACGCTATGGTGGCATTGCTATTAGTGGTATTACGGTTGCACCATCGCCACAATGGTTAAAAAATTATATTAACGCTATTGGTTTACGATCTATTAACAACATTGTAGATATAACCAACTTTGTGCTGCACGAATTGGGACAACCACTACACGCTTTTGATGCACATGCTATTGAAGGAAATAAAATTGTGGTGCGCCGTGCACAAGAAAGTGAAAAATTTGTTACGCTTGATGAAGTTGAACGTACTTTAAAGTCGACTGACTTAGTAATTGCTAATGCTAAAAATGCTATGTGCATTGCAGGTGTATTTGGCGGTTTACATAGCGGCGTTACCGATAAAACAACGGCTATATTTTTAGAATCGGCGTATTTTGATGCTTCTTCAGTTAGAAAAACAGCTAAACATTTAGGGTTAAAAACTGATTCTTCTTTCCGTTTTGAAAGAGGCACAGACCCTGAAATGACTATAAACGCGCTTAACAGAGCGGCTAATCTTATTTTAGAAATTGCGGGCGGGCAAATTTCATCGGCAATAGTTGATGTTTATCCTGAAAAAGTAGAACCGTTTAAAGTTGCTTTTTCTTATTCTAATTGCGATAGTTTAATTGGTAAAACCATTGATAGAACTATTATTAAAAACATTTTGCTTTCGGTTGGTATAGAAATTATACAAGAAGGTGCGGATGGCTTGTTATTACATGTTCCTCGTTACAAATACGATGTTACGCGTGAAGCTGATGTTATTGAAGAAGTGTTGCGCATTTATGGAATGAATAATATTGAGTTGAGCGGAAAAATTAGTTTCTCGATGTCAGTTAATCAACCGAGTGTAATAAATAAGGTTGATACAGAAATTGCTACAGTACTTGCCAATCAAGGATTTTATGAGGCTATGAGCACTTCGCTTACTAAAAGCGCTTACACTCAAAATGATGAGGATGTTGTACCTATGCTTAACCCTTTAAGCAGCGATTTGTCGGTTCTACGCCCTACCCTGCTTTATGGCATGTTAGAGGCGGTTTCATACAATATCAATCGAAAAACTTCGGATATAAAGTTATTTGAATACGGAAAAACTTACCATAAAAAACAAAGCGGCGAATTTCCTTATAGCGAACAAAAGCAAGTAGCCCTTGTTATTAGTGGTAAAAAGCATGATGCCAGTCACCATCAACCAAAACCTGATAATGTTAGTTTCTATACTTTAAAATCGTATGTAGAAGCTATTTTTGCTAAGTTGGGCATTAATTACAAAGCTCAGAATGCAGAACATAAATCGCTTTCAGGGGTTTACCAATATCAGGTTAAAAACAAAGTAATTGCTATAGTTGGCGCAGTAAATAATCCTGTTTTAAAAAGCTTTGATGTTAGTCAACCTGTTTTTTATGCTGAATTATATTTAGATGTTATTTACAACCTGGCATTTAAACCTGTTACTTATGTAGAAGCATCTAAATTCCCCGCTGTTAAACGCGATTTAGCTTTGTTACTTGATAAGCAAGTTACCTATGCAGAGCTTGAAAAACTGGCTTTTGAAACCGAACGTAATTTCTTAAAAGAAGTATCATTATTTGATGTTTATGAAGGAGATAAAATCGCTTCAGGCAAAAAATCATACGCACTTAGTTTTACTTTACAGAATGCCGAAGCCACTTTAACCGACAACCAAATTACGAACACTACTAACAAATTAATTAAGGTTTTTGAAGAAAAACTAAACGCCTCGATTAGAAGTTAATATATTGGTTATCATTATTTTAAACTAATTTAAATAAAGCATAATACGAGTTTATTAGCAGTTTACTAACACATTTCCAACGGCTTATAAACAGCTTATAAGTCTATTTTAATCAAATCTTAAATTAGACCAACAAGGGTTTTACATAGCCCAATAAATAGAATTGTTAATAAATAGTCAGTATCTTTGTACTCCACCAATTTATAGCCATGTTTGAAATTTTAAATCATTTTCAGAAAAAATTTAAACCGCTTACTAAAGAAGGTTTACGTTTTCAGGGTCTTTCGTTAATTGACGTAAAGCGCAAGAAACATGTAATTATGATTTCAAAACCATTTGTGTTTGACAATCGTAAATTACCTAAAGTATACGACGGATTAGAAATTAAAGCTAAAATTGAAGGAGATTTACCTGAAGAATTTAAAGTAGACGCAAGAAGAGAATATATTTGGGCACCGCAACGTTTTGAAGACTTTGTTGACCGTTGCTCAGATGAAATTCGTAAGAAATTTAAACAACCAAACATGAGCCGAGAGGAAATGCTTGATGCACTTGCTTTTGGTAATTTTGATGCGCATAAAAAGAAATGTACTGAGCTTTTGAATGAGGGTAAAATTCCACCTCTTTCGTTAAACTAAAAGTGGTTTTATTATTTAATAGGGTTAAACTTAATTCTACTTTTTGAACCAAAGAATCCTGCCAAACGGCGGGATTTTTTGTTTACAGGGCTAATATTTTGAATTAAAGTGCAGAGATGTGTTTAGCAGTAGCCAGTAACAATTCTTCTTCAAACGGACGTGCCATTAACTGTAAACCAAAAGGCATATTTTGTTCGTTAACACCTGCCGGTATAGATATAGCGGGAACACCCGTAATATTAGCTTGTACGGTATAAATGTCTTCTAAATACATTTTAATTGGATCGGCAGTTTTTGAGCCATGCTCAAAAGCAACCCCGGGTGTAGTTGGCATTAAAATAATATCGTAGTCTTTAAAAATGGCTAAGGTTTTATCTCGTACCACACGACGCACTTGTTGTGCTTTAGCATAATAAGCATCGTAATAACCAGCACTAAGTACAAAAGTACCCAACATAATACGGCGTTGAACTTCTTTACCAAAACCTTCGGTACGCGATTTTTTAAAGGTGCTTTCTAAATCAGTGGCATTTTTGCTGCGGTAACCATAAGGCACACCGCCAAAACGACTCAGGTTAGATGAAGCCTCGGCTGTAGTAAGTACATAATAAGTAGGCACTAAATATTCCAGTTCTTTAAAATCAACCCCATCTACTGTGTAGCCTTGTTGTTTCAGCTTTTCAATAGTTTTAGTAATGTTGTTTTTAATAGCAGGGTCAAGTGCCTCGTTATCTAAACAATCGTTTATATAAGCTATTTTTAATTTTTTATTTGGTGCTGCTTTTGTGTATTCAGCAACTGGTTTAGATGAAACGGTGCCATCAAATTCATCAGCACCTGCAATAATTTCAAGCACTAAAGCAGCATCATCAATAGTTTTAGTAAGTGGCCCAATTTGATCAAATGAAGAGGCATAAGCAATTAGTCCCCAACGAGAAACCCTGCCATAAGTAGGTTTTAAGCCTACTACACCGCAAAAAGATGCCGGTTGACGAATACTTCCACCTGTATCACTTCCTAAAGCCACATGAACTAAATTAGCCGCAACTGCTGCTGCAGAACCACCCGATGAACCTCCTGGAACAGTTTTTTCGTTTACCGGGTTTAAAACTTTACCAAAGGCCGAGTTTTCGTTACTGCTACCCATAGCAAACTCATCACAGTTTGTGCGGCCAATTATGATAGCATCCTGATCCAATAAACGTTCTACCACCGTAGAACTATATAGTGAAGTAAAGTTTTCTAAAATTTTTGAGGCCGAAGAAACCTTATGGTTTTTATAGCAAATGTTATCTTTTAAAGCAATAATAACTCCGGCTAATCGGCCTGCTGTACCTGCTTTAATTTTGGCATCAACCAAATCAGCCTGTTTTAAAGCAGACTCATTAAAGGTTTCTAAAAAAATATTAAGGTGCTTTTTCTCTTCAATAGAAGATAAACAAGCATTAACTAAACCTTTACAAGTAGTGTTGCCTTGCCTTAAATCGTTTTGCAACGAGGCAATGCTTTTAAATACGTACACAGAGTTACTTTTTGTCAGTTTTCTCTACAGATGGAGTACTTTCTTCTCCTTTTGAGGCATCTTTAAATTCTTTCATGCCTTTACCTAAGCCACGCATTAATTCAGGGATTTTTTTTCCGCCAAATAATAATAACACGCCAATTAGAATTAAGATAATTTCTTGTGTACCAAAAACACCTAATAATACTGTTTTCATTTTCAATTTTTTTGTAGTGCAAAGATAACACAAATTCATATGATTTGGCTTAAATTCGCGCTTATGTTAAAAAAGATTGAGCACATTGGTATAGCGGTTAAAAACCTGAAAGAAAGTAACGAGTTATTTAAAAAGCTTTTCGGTAAAGACTTATATAAAGTAGAAGCTGTTGAAAGTGAAAAAGTATCGACCTCTTTTTTTATGTTGGGCGAGAGTAAAATAGAGTTATTAGAGGCTCAAAACGAAAACTCAGCCATTGCCAAATTTATTGAAAAACGTGGCGAAGGCATACATCACATGGCTTTTGAGGTGGACGATATTTATGCTGAAATAAAAAGATTACAAACAGAAGGTTTTGAAATTTTAAACCCGGAACCTAAAAAAGGAGCTGATAATAAACTGATTTGTTTTTTGCACCCCAAAACTACTAATGGAGTTTTAATTGAATTGTGCCAGGAAATTAAATAGATTTATGATTTAAAAGAAATCATATCGAAAGGCTCATTTAGAATAAATGAGTAACTACGCCCCGCTTCTTCTATGTCCTCATCATCTTCGTTATAGTACCATTTAAAAGTAACTGCAATGCCTTTTTCTTTTAGTTTTTGCACCGTTTTCATTAATTCTAAAATGTAGCGGGCACTCCCAGTATTAAAAAAATGAAGCTTAACCGTTAAAGCAAATTGCTTTACAGGACTTTGCTCAATAGTATGTATAAAATTAATTACCGGTTTAAAAAACTCGTGAGTTAGTTCGGGGATACAAATCCCCTCCAACACTAACTCGTTATTAGTAGTATTAAAATTTACTTTCGGCGTTTTTTCTGTTGACTCTATCGATAAATTCATACTTCTCTCACAAATTTAAACAAAATTCTTTAACTATCTGTTTTTGATTTTAATAGCCCCCTCAATGAATAACCAATAACACATATATCATCTGTTTGGCTGCCTTTTTTTTTCCACTCAATATGTTGTTTCCATAAATAGTTTTTTTGTTTGGTAAAAGGCATTTCTTCCATGTCAAGCAAAGTAAGTTTAAATCTGCTCTTACTATATTTTTTAATGTCGGTTCCGTTAAACTGGTCAAAGTAACCATCCGTGCTCATGTATATTTTTAAATCTTCATTCAACACCCTAACTTGTGTGGTAAACTGTGTATTAAGTCCCGATGCAATGCCACCAATAGGTATACGATTACCTTTAATTTCATTAAGACTTCCTTTATTTATTAAATATAAATTATGCATAGCTCCGCTAAACATAAGCACATTATATTTTAAATCAAGTACACAAAGCGATACATCTAAGCCATCTAAAATTTCGTCTGCCTGCTTATATTGATTTAGCGATTCCTTTATTTTTCTATTTAAAAAATCAAGTATCAAACCAGGGTCGAACATATTATGTTCTTTAATAGCCTGCGAAATAATGTTGCTACATAAAATACTTAGTAAAGCTCCTGAAACGCCATGCCCCGTGCAATCTCCGAGTGCTACAAAAATTTTGTCGTCTTTACGGTAACACCAATAAAAATCACCTCCAATAACATCTCGTTGTTTTAAAATAATAAATGATTCAGGAAGCATTTCCTTCATAAACGATTCAGGCGGCATAACCGATTGTTGTATACGGCGCGAATAATCTATATTATCTGATATATCTTTATTTTTTTCGGATAACTCTTTACGATACGTAATCTGCTCTACTCCCAACTGGATAGATTCCGCCAAATCAGTAAGTATTTGAATGTCTTGCTCAGAAAACGTATCGGGTTTAGAAGACAATACAGAAATTGTACCAGTTACATGGTTGCCACGTTTAATAGCTACACTTAAAAAAGAGCGGGTGTTAGCCTTTATTGTATCATCAGGGAAACTATTTATATTTTCTATTTGCGATGGCTTTACACTACTATATAATAAATAATCTTTTTTATCGAAAGCATTATAATTAAAATTGTCTTTACCGATTTGCAGGTGTTGTTTTATGGAAGATGTATGTATATCGTAATAGAAAGTTTCTAATTTTTTATTTTGCTGGTTATGGAAAGTGACAAACGTACTTTTGTATTGGTTTATGCTGGTACACAATTTATACAATACCGAGTTTATTAATTCGGTTTGACTCTTAGCATTGATAAACTCTTTTTTAATTTTATTAATTACCTGCAGCCTTTCAGAATAACTTTGAATGCGAATGTTTTGCTGTTCAATAGTTTCTTTGTTGTTTATTTGACTTAACGTGATGGCAACGGCATCTGCTATTTGACGGGCAAAATTTATATAATCTTCATCAAATAAGGCCTTATGCTCTGATGCTAAATTAAATGCACCGGTAAGTTTTCCGTTAAAAAATAAAGGAGTAATTAAGTACGAATTAATGCCTAATTTTTTAACTATATCATCTGTTTTTGAATGTGGTCCTGAATTATATAAATCATCAACTTTATAATATTGATTTTTCAACAAATTTGGCAAGCTACGGTAGTCAGCAGCAGGATGCACCTGCAAATCTATTTCTTTTTTTTCTGCGTTATACTCGTATAAGTAAGCTGTCTTTATATCTTCATCAAATAAAGTAAGTGTAGCACGTTTAGCATCGGTAATTTTAGATTTTAATTCGGTTAATAAATTTTCTATTAAATCTGTTTTTTGAGTAGCTTCTAAAATTATTTGTTTTACTCCATTTAGTAGCTCTAATTTTTCTGAATATAATTGAATGCGTTTATTTTTTTCTTCGATTTGTTTTTGGGCTTCTATTCTTTCGGTTATATCACGGCAAATAACATGAAAACCGATAATTTTATTATCCTGTTTTTCATCTCGATATAATTTAGAAGATAGTCCCACCCAAATTTCTTTTCCGTCTTTTGTTATAATTGGTAATTCAGAATAACTTTCTTCTGTTTGACTTTTTAATTGATGATAATAAAAAGCCATTACTTTTTTTATATAATCTTTTCTTATTAAACGGTTAAACCGCATGTGCAATAACTGCTCGTTGCTATAACCAATAATACGAGTACCTACTTCGTTTACGTAGGTAAATAAACCATTTACATCAGTTGTATAAATAATATCGCTTGCCGCTTCAACAATGTGCTGATAACGCTCTTCTATTTCTTTTTTATCGGTTATATCAATTCCAATACCAACTACAAGATTGTTTTCAAAAAAACTGTTTTCCCATTGTATCCATCGTGCTACACCCTTTTTATCAATAATGCGCTCAACCGAATTGCGTTCTATATGCCTGCCTACAACACTATCTTTAACAACTTGGTTATGAGCTTCATCTTCCGAACGAATTTTCCACCAGCCATCTCCTAAAAGTTCTTGTTCCGTATATCCTAAAATCTGCTCAAAGTTTTTTGATACAAATACAATTTCTCCGTCTTTATTCGATGCAATTACAAGTGAATTTCCGGTGTTAATGGTGGTATCTGCAAAAAATAGACGGTCGTATAAGTTTAACTGAACCTGTATGCTAACTAAAGTTAGAATAATAGAGGTTATAATAATCATTAAAAACATGCCCGGGCTATATATTGGGCTTTTAACTGCAAAAAATAAGAAAACGCTTGCCAGCATTACAAAAATACCATATATAAGAAAAGGCTTTATTTTATTAATAACAAGGTGTGCTATGTTTATAATGAGAACCATCCCCATAAAAAAATAGGGAGTTAGATTTGACAAGTATGACAATAAAATATATAAGCCGCTTATAAGATAAAAAGCGCCTATTAATATTATTCTTCCGTTTATTTTTACAAACCTTGAGGTGTAGGTTAACAGCATTAACATTAATAAAAGTGCCCCTACTATTATTTGATAGAATAGTTTAACATCATAATCATCATTAATAGCAGCGTACACAAAAGCAGTTACAGGAACTAATATAGCGCCGCACACAAGTATAATGCGTGTATTAGGTAAGTTATAATTTACATTAGACGATTTTATTAAATCATCTTTATAACTCTTAAAAAACCGAAGAAAAAATGCTACAATACAAACTAATAAAGCAAGTACTAATACTACAAAACTGTTTGTTTTCCAAAAAGGAACTTCTATTTGAAATGAAAACTCTGCGGGTGCACTCCAGTTTCTTCCATCAAAAGATACAGAAACAAAAAAAGTATATTTTCCATCAGATAAATTTGAATAAATAGCATGGTTTGTTTTTTCAGTGTAAACCCATTTTTTATCAAAACCTTCTAATTTATATTTTAAGAAACATTTATTATCGCCTAATGAGTTAAACACTTCAAAATAAAAAGTTAAATCGTTTTTGTTGTAAGGCAACACAAGCTGTTCGGGTACATTAGCTTTACTATTAAAACTAAAGCCCATGCGTTGCCAATTAGTTGTATCGTTAAATAATTGCACCGCAGTAAGCTTTACTACTAAGCCTTTTAATACATCTCCATCTTCGGATTGTTTGTATACTAACAAACCTTTGCTGGTGCCCAGGTAAAAATTACCTGAATTTCCTTGCATAAGAGAGCCTTGCAAAAACTCTGCATTATTTCTGCTAAAGCTTTCAATTAAAGTGTTAATTTTAATTTCATTCGATTCAAATACTATTTTATATAAACTGTTTGATGAGCTTAGGTAAATTTCATTATCATTAACTGCTTGTACAGCTTTAATAACTATACTTTGTAAGCCCTGTTTACGCTCAATTTGTTCGAGCATTTTACTGCTTTTGTTATACTTAAATAAACCAAAGCCATTAGTAGCAGCATACATATAATTATTACTACAAGAGATAGAAGAAACATCTGATTCTGATAATTGATTATCCTTATCAACTAATTTAGATACTTCGTTGTTTTGGATATAATACAAACCTCTGTCAGTGCCAATCCACACCGTTTCGTTATCTACAGCAATACTGTTTACAGATAGCGAATTGAATTGAGTAGAAAAATTACCCAGTTTTTTTGTTTTAAAATTATAAATCAATAAACCTTGTTTATTAGTGCCGATAAGCAGGGCTGTATCTTTTAAGAATTTTAACGACGAGATTTCTGCATTAGTTTTAATTTGGTTGATTACTTTTTTTGTGGCGCAATCATAAATATCAACATCTGAATAGTAATGCCCTAAAACAAGTTGATTGCTTGATGCATTATAATCCGCACAGGTAGTATTTTCTACTTTTTGCTGATAAAACGGGCTAATATTTTTTCCATCAAAAAAACAAGCCCCCCCCGATGTACACAACAACCATTGATTATCATTTATTTGTGTTATTTGTTTACAATTAGGTGCCGGTAAATTTTGTTTGGTGTTATAGATTAAAAAATTTTCGTTCAACAATATAGATACTCCTAAAGAAGAAGTTCCGCACCAAACGTTCCCATAATTATCAGACGTGGCACATAATAAATTATTTTGAGCCAAGCCATTTTCTTCCGTAATTATTTCAAATTCTTTTTCGTCGTATTTTATTAAGCCGCTACCAAGTGTAGCAAACCATATATTGCCTTTTTTATCTACACTAATATCTGCAGTATAGGCAAGCCATGTTTCGGGTAAAGATTCTAACCAAATGGGCGCGTTATAATTGTACTGCATAATGCCACGCCCTAATACACTTATAAACATTTTAGAATCGAAATACGATTCTATATCTTTTATTTTTTCGTTTTTAAGTGAGTCGTATATAGCCTGATGTGTACTTACCAGTGTGTTGTTTATTGTGTTAATAGCATATATGCCACTCCCATCTGTGCCCAGCCAAAGTTCGTTGTCGCTTTTATGATAGTAACCACAAGTAATGTTTTCTACATCTATTTTTAAATTGGTAAAAAGTTGGGTAAACTTATTGTCTTTAAATTCCCACACCCCTACTGTTGTAAGTATATAAAGTAACGAATCGGAAGCCGGAATAATTTTATTTATTAATACCGGATTGGTTTTATTAAATAACGGATATTCTTCGGTATAATTGCCTACACATTTAAAAAGCGACCTATCGTTAGCAAACCAAATATGTTTTTCGCTTTCAGCAATAGATTTAATGGGGCGGGATAACGAAACCGGATTTTGAGCATATATGTCTATAAAACTTTTGCCTACGTATTTTTTTATTCCCTCGTTAGTTCCAATCCAAATGTAACCTTCGTCATCCTGATAAATACAGTTTATTTGAGAGCTTGGTAAACCATCGCGCAGGGTGATTTGAGAGAAATTAAATTCTTGTGCATAAAAATTTACGGATGCAATAAAGCATATAAAAGAAAAAAGAAAAGCTTTTAATTGTTTAGAAAAACCCACGCAGCCAAAGTTCATATTAGCAAACATAACGTTTTGCCTGCATATTTAAAAGAAGAAATTTAACCTATATGCTCGTGTACCGTAATAACCGAAGCTGTTGCTGTTTTTTGCTCGGTATTTTTGCTAAACATAACATCAATTCTGCCCAACCAAATACCCGCCCAGCCTACTTGAGTAACATAAACAGGTTTATTGGCAGCGTTAGTTTTTAGTTTTGGTTCATCTAAGAAAGTATGAGTGTGCCCGCCAATAATTAAATCAATGTCTTGCGTTTGTTCAGACAGAATGGTATCACTAACCTTCTTTTCGGTATAATTATACCCCAAGTGAGATAAACAAATTACATAATCGCACTTTTTATCATTCTTTAAAATAGCTGCCGTTTTTTTGGCTGCTTCTATTGGGTCGTTATACTGAATGTTGCCGTAATTTTTTTTCTCTACCAAGCCTTGCAACTCAATGCCCAAACCAAATACGCCAATTTTTACCCCATCTTTCTTAATTATTTTATATGGGTTAATTCTACCTTCAAGCGGACTGTCTTTAAAACTGTAATTAGCGTTTACAAATTCAAACTTGGCATTTGGCATTTGTTTTATAATATTATCTACCCCTAAATCGAAATCATGATTACCAAAGGTTGATAAATCGTATCCCATCTCGCTCATTAATTTAAACTCTAACTCGCCTGCATAAAAGTTAAAATAGGGCGTTCCTTGAAATATGTCTCCGGTATCAAGCAGCAATACATTTTTTTCTTCTCTTCTAATTCTTTTAATAATAGCAGCACGCCTTGCTGCACCACCCTGGTTACCAAATTTTGGGTCGTTATCAGGAAAAGGCTCTATCCTACTATGTACATCGTTTGTGTACAGTATAGTTAATTTGCTGATGCCTTTATCAAGCAAAATTTCGTTAGCTAACATTTTTGATGCGCCGCCATAAACAGCTGCTGCACCAAGCATATAGCGTAAAAATTCTCGTCTATTTTGCGTACTGTATTCTGCCATCTGTGTTTGCGGTTACTGGTTTATTTTGTTTGCTAAGGTTTTTGCAATAATCAATTAAAATATCGCGTAATAAAAGGTCGGTTTTAACCATCGAATTATTTTCATCGGCACTAAAAAATTTATCTCCGCCGCCCGCTAAATAATCACTGGTAGCAACGTAATAAGTAGTGTTAGCATCAAACGGTTTTCCGTTTATGGTAACATTAGTAGCTTTTTTATCAGCTATAATAAAGCGGATGCCTGCAACAGGTGCGCCATCTTTTTCAGCCATAAAGTTGAGCAGTTTCGTCAACCTTTCAGCATTTAGTTTTATAACTACCAGTTTATTTTCAAATGGCATGAGCTCATACATGCTACCTACCATAATGTCGCCTTGTGGCACCGATGTACGTAATCCTCCATTGTTAAACATAGCAAATGTGTTTACCGTATCTATATTAGGTAAGTGTTTTACTCTATCAAAAACAGCTTCGGCAAAAAAGTTGCCCAACGTGCTTTCAGGTGTTTTTTTAGTAAACGCAACAGGCGTTGTACCAATTACCTCGTGCATTTTACCATCTAAGCTTTGCTTATAGGGCTGTATGGTTTTTACTATTTGCGAATCGACCGCATTATCATTTATAATAAAATGTTGAGGCTGAGTTTGTTGTACAGATAAGTGTTTGCTACTACACGATGCTACTAAAAGTAGCACACCTGCAAAACCTAATTTTATGGTGAGTTTAAAGTTTTTATACATTTTTACAAATGTAAGCGGCAATTGTAATTTTAAAAATTATTTTTGTTACCATTATGTTAAGATCAGAAACTAAAATACGCGTTCGTTATGGTGAAACTGACCGCATGGGCTATGCTTATTATGGAAACTATGCTCAGTACTATGAAGTAGCTCGTGTAGAAACCTTACGTAAAATTGGCTTTAGTTATAAAGAAATTGAAGATAAAGGCATTTTATTACCTGTATTAGATTTTACCATTCAGTATAAAAAGCCCGCTTTTTACGATGATGAATTAACAATTATTACCACCGTAAAAGAGTTGCCGGGTGTGCGTTTTACTTTTCATTACGAATGTTTTAACGAGAAAAAAGAATTGCTAAACACTGGTTCGGTGACACTTGTTTTTGTAGATAGAGAACGTAATAAACCTTGTACACCACCCGATTGGTTTATGGACGAAGTAGAAAAATATTTTACGCATGGCTAATTTTTTAAAACCGCTATTTATATTTTGCTTAGCAAGTGCATTAACACTTAAAGCACAAGTAGATAAAAGTCAGTATCAGTTTAATGTAGATAATTTTCCGGAAGTTTATGGTGGAAAAGTAGAACTTAAACGTTTTTTGCACGACCATTTAGTTTATCCGCCTGAAGATTTTAAAAATAAAAAGGAAGGTACCGTGCAGCTTTATTTTGTTGTAACCAAAGAAGGAAAAACAATAAACGTATCGGTAGTTAAATCTTTAACTCCTGCTGCAGATAAAGAAGCCATGCGCCTTTTAAAGCTTTTAGATTGGATTCCTTCTAATAAAGAAGGCATGCCTGTTAGCGTAAATTATAATTTAGAGGTTACTTTTTCTACCTCAAAATACAAAAAACAAGTAAAAGAACGTGGCTTTGATACACCGCTTTATGTTGATGTGCCAACCGATAGCTCTACCAACATTTACGAAACCGCAGAGCACTCCCCCATTTTTAATAATGGAGATAAAACATTTCCGGAGTTTATATATTCAAATCTTGAGTATCCGGATGTGGCTACTCGTCAAAACATTGAGGGAAAAGTACTACTTACTTTTGTAGTAGAGCCCGATGGAATGGTATCTAACATTAAAGTACTAAATGGCGGTCTTTCCGGTGGCTGCAGTAACGAAGCTATACGTGTTATAGGATTAACAAAATGGACCCCTGCTATTAGAGATGGAAAATATGTGCGTTACCGCATGAGCTATACAGTGGTTTTTTCATTAAAAAATAGTTTTAAAGATAATAGCAACGGCAGTCAGCGTTCTTGGGGACAGTAATTTTAATTAAATGTGGTGATACTTTTCTCCCTTAATGATGGTAAATGCCCTATAAAGCTGTTCACAAAATAAAAGCCTAATCATTTGATGTGAGAAAGTAAATTTAGAAAAACTAATTAAGGGATATTTTTTTCTCACTTCATCTGTAAATCCATACGGACCACCAATAGCAAAGCACAAACTTTTTTTGCCTGCATTTAAAATACTCTGTATTTGATTGGCTAACTGCACCGAAGAAAATTCTTTACCTACTTCATCTAATAAAAATATAACATCATATTTATTAAGGTGGGTAAGTAATTGCTTTTCTTCTTCCAGTTTTTGCTCGGCAATGGTTTTGTTACGTATAGTTTTATTAATAGATATGGTAATAGTTTCGAAAGATGTGTAACGTGTTAAACGCTTGGTAAACTCCTGTACCCCTTGTTCAACAAAACTTTGGTCGGTTTTATCTATTTGAAGCAATATTATTTTCATGTTGTAAATGTACCATAGTTTTATAATAGCCAAGTTTGTAAATTACATTTAAAACCTTGTTACTTTAAAACTTTATATAATTTTGAAGCCGCATGAAATCTTACATAAAACAACACCAAGCCAACTTTAACTTTAAAACCTTTGTAAAACAAGCCTTTGCAGAAGATGTTGGCAATGGAGACTATACTACTTTAGCCACTCTAACCAAAAATCAACAGGGCAACATGCGCCTTTTGGTTAAAGAAGATGGTATACTGGCTGGGGTGGAGGCCGCTCGTTTTATTTTTAAAAAAGTAAATCCTAAAATAAAGTTTACTGAAAAGATAAAAGACGGTACTTTAGTTAAAAAAGGAGACGTTGCTTTTACAATTAGTGGCCCTACTTACCAACTACTTACTGCTGAACGCTTAGTACTAAACATTATGCAGCGTATGAGTGGCATTGCTACCAAAACCCATCAATTACAAACACTTTGCAAAGGGACGCGTACTAAAGTTATAGATACACGCAAAACTACTCCTTTATTTCGTTTTTTTGAGAAATGGGCAGTGGTTATTGGTGGTGGAGCAAACCACCGTTATGCTTTATATGATATGATTTTAATAAAAGATAATCATATAGATTTTGCCGGAGGCATAACTCAAGCAATTGATGCAGCTAATTTATATTTAAAGAAACACAAGTTGAAATTAGCTATTGAAGTAGAGTGCCGTAGCATTGATGATGTAAAAAAAGTATTGGCACATGGCAAAGTAAACAGAATTTTGCTTGATAATTTCACTCCGGCTTTGGTAAAACAAGCTGTTAGTTTAATTAAAGGAAAATATGAGACCGAAGCATCAGGCGGCATTACCGAAAAAACTATTCGTAATTATGCTTTGGCCGGAGTAGATTTTATTTCGGTTGGTGCTTTAACTCATCACGTTAAAAGCCTTGATTTAAGTCTAAAAGCTGTGAAATAATGAATCAGCCAAAAGCTTTAAATAAACTAATTATAGTAGCCGCACTTGGCTATTTTGTTGATATTTATGATTTACTTTTATTTGGCGTTGAGCGTACACATAGTTTAAATGAAATTCTGCCTTTACAGTTTCAAAACCTTACTCCACAAAAATTAGCGGAATTAAATGCTTACTATGGTAAGCAATTATTAAACTGGCAAATGGCCGGTATGCTTATTGGCGGTATATTTTGGGGCATTTTAGGGGACAAAAAAGGCAGGTTATCTGTTCTGTTTGGCTCTATACTTACTTACTCTATAGCTAATATAGCCAATGGTTTTGTAAATAGTACAGATTGGTATGCTGCTCTGCGTTTTATTTCGGGCTTTGGGTTGGCAGGCGAACTTGGAGCAGGCATAACCCTGGTAAGCGAAACCATGAGCAAAGAAAAACGTGGCATTGGCACTATGATAGTTGCAACAGTAGGTGTATTTGGTGCCGTAGTTGCCGGGTTTATGAGCGATGTTTTTAGCAATTGGCGTCATTCTTACTTTTTTGGAGGGGCTATGGGGTTAATTTTATTATTACTTCGTATTGGTGTGTTCGAATCGGGCATGTTTAACAGCATAAAACAAGAAAACATTAGCAAAGGCAATTTTTTTCAGCTTTTTGGCAATCGTAAACGTTTATTAAAATATCTCTGTATCATATTTATAACCGTACCTGTTTGGTACGCTATGGGTACCTTAGTTATTTTTTCGCCTGAGTTATTTGCTAAGTTGAGTGGAAACCCTTTAAACGCCAAGTTAATAACAGGTGGTAAAGCCATTATGTACGCTTATATGGGCATTACGGTTGGAGATTTGGTGTGCGGAGCTGTATCTCAATGGATTAAAAGTAGAAAAAAGACTCTGCTTATCTTCTTATTACTCACTGTTTTAAGTATTGTTACGTATTTTGTTATTGGAGGCCAATCTGTAACCATATTTTATGGTTGTATTGTTTTTGTTGGCTTTGCTACAGGTTACTGGACTGTTTTTATAAGCACCGCGTCAGAATTATTTGGCACTAATATAAGAGCCACAGCCACCACTACAGCCCCTAATTTTGTTAGAGGATCAACCATTTTAATATCGTATTTATTAACCTTAATGACCCTGCTTTTTGGCAAAGAAGGCTTAATGGCTACCATTGTAACCGGCGTAATTATTTTAGTAATTGCTTTTACATCTCTTTATTATTTAGAAGAGACTTTTGGCAAAGATTTAGACTATGTAGAAGAAAATTAGTTACCGTATTTTTGTTAAAACCTACCGTTAAAAAAATTATTTGCCCGTTTATTGCCCACTAATTAATTTTTGATTAAAATTGCACCTTAAAGTAAAAGTTAAAAAATCTTATTTTACAACTATGAAGAAATTATATTACGCTGCCTCTTTGTTAGCCCTTGTATCTTTATCGTTACTTACCGGGTGCAAAAAAGATACTACGCCTTTTCCTACAAATCCTCAAAGCAATGGCGTTTATCCTGATTTAGCGTATACAACACCTTGGTTTCCAACAATAGCTGATGCTGATGGTATTTTTGTTTCGGCACAAGTTACTGATGAAAAAACAGTAATTATTAGCGCCTTTGTTAATACATATGAGTATGGGATGGCAAAAATGGCAAGTAGTACGGGTAATTTTAACAGTTTAGCAGATGCAGGAACTATTACTTTAAACGATACCGTTTTGGCTAAATCAACTGCGTTATCCTACTTATCATCTATATCAAATTTCACTTTAAATCTTGCAAATTCAGCTATTTGGAGCGCAAGCGGAAATGGCTCTATAGCAGCGATGACCTATACAGCAACAAGAAATAACCCAACTTATTCGTACGATATAACAACTTGGGATTCTAAATGGGTTCCTATTTTACCACGTGTATTAAATGCGGTTCCTCCTCGTCCAACAATTAATTTTACAATAAATATTAATGTGCCCAGTCATCCTAATCATGCTGATTCAGTTGCTGATACGTTAGCGTATAACGCAGCTCTTGCAATTTATAAATCAGATTCTGCTACACACCACGTTGATTCTACTTACAATGCTACTGTTCAATATACGATACCAATTAAAAATTACACCACAAACGCTGACTCTGTATTTATTTATATGACTGATAATGTTAATGGGGTTGTTTACAAAAGAACTTGTTTACCAACAGATTCTATAGCTACATTTAAACCAAATGATTTTCCACTTACTACATTGTATGATATTCCTACCTTTAAACTACAAATAAATGCTATTAATTACCAGAGTGTGCTTATTGCTCCTAAAAAATATTATTTCTTGAAGATGGCAAGCTCTATTAAATACTATCAAGCTACTAAATAGAGTCTAACACATACTTAAACAAAAAATCCGCTACTAAACAAAACAGTAGCGGATTTTTTGTTTACAAAGGTTATCAATTAAAAATTTGGTTTTAATAAATACTTGGTATAAAAATCAGTAATTACTTTAACAGCTTCATCAGCAGTATCCACTACATGCACACGTTCTAAATCTTCCTTATTTACATTGTGCTCTTCTTCCATCATTACACTTTTAACCCAATCTAACATGCCTTGCCAGTATTTTCTGCCCACTAAAACTACAGGGAATTCGCCAATTTTATTGGTTTGTACTAAGGTTAGTGCTTCAAATAATTCATCTAAAGTACCGAAACCGCCAGGTAGTGCTATAAAGCCTTGTGAGTATTTTAAGAAAATAGTTTTTCGTACAAAAAAGTAGTTAAAATCTATGCTCTTATCCCTATCGATATAATCGTTAGGTTTTTGTTCAAAAGGTAATTCAATATTTAAACCTACTGATTTGCCGTTTCCTTTTTTAGCTCCTTTATTAGCAGCTTCCATAATACCGGGCCCACCACCTGTAATAACACCGTAACCTTCTAAGGTGAGTTTATAGGCAATTTCCTCGGCAAGCAAGTAGTATGGGTTTTCGGGTTTTGTACGTGCACTACCGAATATAGATACACAAGGCCCTATACGCGCCATGCGTTCAAAACCATCTACAAACTCGCTCATTATCCTAAATATCTGCCAACTATCCGTTGCTTTTATTTGGCTCCAATCTTTATTTTGAAAGGCTTTACGTATTTTCTCTTCGCTATTTTCAGTCATAAGTATTTGTTTCTGTTTTCTTCGTTTGATTTTCTATCCACATAAAAACATGCGAATTAGCTTTGTAATGTTCAGTATCCTTATCCAATAAAATTACACAAAAATCTATAAAAGGTAATATACCAAAAACTCCGCCAACCGTACCAATATATACTAACGGAATATATGGCTTTGTGCCTAAGTATATGCGGTGTAAACCTATAACACCAAAAGGTAATGGGAAAGCCAATACAGCGGCAACTGCTTTTTTACGGGCGTTATTTTTCTTTTTAAACGAAATCCAAATAGGATTCGGTCTACTTATTTTACTCTCTATTATAAGTGCCTCAACGCTATTAGTTTTTATAGAGTGAGCAGCAATTAATTTGCTTGTACAAATAATAAAAAATATGAAAATAATTTTCTTCAATAGATTTTGACTTCAGGTAAAAGTAAAAAGGATTTGCACAATGCAAATCCTTTTACTGCAATTTAATCAACAAGTCTTATTTAATAGCGTTGTGGTAGTTTTTACTTACTTCATCCCAATTAATAACATTCCAAAAAGCACCTACGTAATCAGGGCGACGATTTTGGTAATGTAAATAGTATGCGTGTTCCCAAACATCTAAACCTAAAATAGGTGTTCCTTTGCAATCTGATATATCCATTAAAGGATTATCTTGATTTGGGGTAGAGCATATAGCCAATGTTTTATCAGCTTTTACACAAAGCCAAGCCCAACCGCTACCAAAACGAGTTGCCGCTGCCGCTGCAAATTGTTTCTTAAACTCTTCTAAATTTGTAAAATGTTTGTTAATTGCTTCAGCAAGTTCTCCTGTTGGATTTCCACCTCCGTTTGCTTTCATTAATTTCCAAAACATAGAGTGGTTAAAGTGGCCGCCACCGTTGTTACGAACGGGCATTGGGTACTTAGAGATGTTTTTGCAAATTTCTTCGATGCTTAATTTTTCAGCATCAGTACCGGCAATTGCCGCGTTTAAGTTTGTTACATATGCCTGGTGATGCTTATCGTGATGGATTTCCATTGTTTTTGCATCTATATGCGGTTCTAATGCTGTGGTTGCGTATGGTAACGCAGGTAATTCAAATGCCATGTTGTTATTTTTTATTAGTTAAATTTAATTAGTTATCGAGGTGAAATTAATAAACATTTACTAAACCAAAATTAAATAGTCGTTAATAATTACTAATAGGTTAAACCCAATAATTACGGGCTTTTGGCAAATAAATAATTTTTTAATAATACACTAAAAAGTAGTAAATTTGCGACCCTTATTTAAACTTTTATTGAAATGAACATTACCAAAGAAAATATTGATGTATTAAATGCAGTTGTTACCATTGAAATTGGTCCTTCTGATTACGAAAAACAAGTTGAAGATGCTATTAAAAAAGCACAACGTCAGGCATCACTTCCAGGCTTTAGAGCCGGCAAAGTACCAGCCGGCATGATTAAAAAAATGTACGGTAAATCTGTTTTGGCAGATGAGTTAAACAAAATTTTAAACGATAGCTTAAACAACTACATTGTTGAGAATAAAATTGAAATTTTAGGCAATCCGTTACCTAAAGCTGATGAAAAAATTGACTGGGATAATGGTAAAGCTTTTACTTTTAAATATGATTTAGGTCTTGCTCCGGCATTTGATGTAGTGGTTTCTGATAAAACTGCTTTTACATACGAAGTTGTGAAAATTGATGACCAACTTATTGATAAATATGTAAAGGACGTTCGTAAAAATTACGGAAAACCTACAAACCCGGAGGTTGCTGAAGAAAAAGACGTTGTGTTTGTTGACATTAACGAATTAGATGAAACAGGTGCTATTAAAGCAGGCGGTATTTTTAAATCTACCAGTATTGGCATTGAGCGTTTAAAAAGCGAAACAGCTAAGAAAAAATTGATTGGTGCTAAAAAAGAGGATAAAATAATTATTAACTGTAAAGAGCTTTATGCCGATGCGGTTGAATTAGCGGTATCGTTAGGGATAAAAAAAGAAGAAGCTGAAGAACTAAACTGTAACCTACAACTTAGCGTTAAAAACATTGCCCGCATGGAAGATGCCGACCTTAACGAAGAGTTATTTTTAAAGGTTTATGGCGACGGTTCTATTAAAACTGAAGCAGAGTTTAGAGATAAAGTAAAAGCTGAATTATCTTCGATGTTTGCGCAAGATAGCGACCGTAAATTATTTACTGAAATAGAAAAAACATTAATAGAAACAGTTAACCCTGCTTTACCTGAAGATTTTTTGAAACGTTGGTTAATGGCTGTAAATGATAAGCCTGTAACCATGGAACAGTTAAATACTGAATTTGGTGCATGGGCACAATCAATGAAATGGAAATTAATTGAAAACAAAATAATTAAAAGCCATAACCTTACTGTAACAGCTGAAGAAGCTACCACAGAAGCAAAACGATTTGTACATAGTCATTTTGCACGTTACGGGCAAACTCCAAGTGATGAAGAAGTAGAAAAAACAGCTATGTCGATTTTACAAAAAGAAAAAGAAGCTGAAAAAATATACGAAAACCTTTATTACGCTAAAGTTTTAGCTTTGTTTAAAAGCAATTACAAATTGAATACTAAAGAAGTAAGCTACAACGAATTTTTCGGCATTAAAGAATAAGTGTAGAAATGATACATAGTAAAAAAAGCCTTTCGCCTGAAAGGCTTTTTTTATGGTTAAAATTAAGCTGAAAAAACACGCAATCTTTTTACGATATTCGCAAAAAATAAAATCATGTCTAAAGCATTTATACAACACCTGCAAACCGAGCTTACAGCTATTGAAAACAACGGTTTATTTAAACGCGAGCGCATTATTGCATCTGAGCAAGGTGCAGCGGTTAAACTGGCTAACGGTAAAGAAGTTATTATTTTTTGTGCCAATAATTATTTAGGCTTATCCTCACACTCAAAGGTTATAGAAGCTGCTCATAAAACTTTAGATACACACGGTTATGGTATGTCGTCGGTTCGCTTTATATGCGGCACGCAAGACATTCATAAAACATTAGAAAAAAAGATTGCAGACTTTCTGCATCAGGAAGATACTATTTTATATGCTGCTTGCTTTGATGCCAATGGTGGTGTATTTGAGCCGTTATTGGGTGAAGAAGATGCTATTATTTCTGACGAATTAAACCACGCCAGTATTATTGATGGAGTACGCTTATGTAAAGCACAACGCTATCGTTACAAAAACTGCGATATGGCTGATTTAGAAGAACAACTAAAAAAAGCACAAAACAATCGTTTTAAATTAATTGTTACCGATGGTGTTTTTAGCATGGATGGCTTTGTAGCCCCTCTTGATAAAATTTGTGATTTAGCCGATAAATATAATGCTATGGTAATGGTTGACGAAAGTCATGCTACCGGCTTTATTGGCAAAACTGGTCGTGGTACGGTTGAATTAAAAAATGTGATGAACCGTGTAGATATAATTACTGGTACTTTAGGTAAAGCTTTAGGTGGTGCCATGGGGGGTTTTACTACAGGTAAAAAAGAGGTTATTGAAATTTTACGCCAACGTTCTCGCCCCTATTTATTTTCAAATTCATTGGCCCCACATATTGTGGGCGCATCTATAGCTGTGTTTGATATGTTAAATGAAACCACTGCTCTACGCGATAAATTAGAGTGGAATATTAACTATTTTAAGAAGGGCATTAAGGAGGTTGGTTTAGAGTTTAAAAATGGAGATAGTGCTATTGTACCCATTATGTTGTACGATGCAAAACTGGCTCAAACTTTTGCTGAAAAATTATTGGCAGAAGGCATTTATGTAACAGGGTTCTTTTATCCGGTGGTACCGAAAGAACAAGCTCGTATACGCGTGCAAATATCTGCCGGACACGAAAAAGAACATTTAGATAAAGCTTTAGCCGCTTTTGCTAAAGTAGGTAAAGAGTTAGGAGCAATAAAGGCTACCGTTTAACATTACCCTTTCTTTGCAATAAAACAACTATTTTTTCGTTATTTTGTAGACGTTTGCTT
>Ga0206997_10037_pt1 | contig 43491 bp, 39 predicted proteins | sample Alteio_BWMinCont_3_FD_153478 | JGI IMG/M metagenome (GOLD analysis project Ga0206997, IMG submission 153478) | Enriched cells from forest soil in Barre Woods Harvard Forest LTER site, Petersham, Massachusetts, United States -... | ecosystem: Environmental > Terrestrial > Soil > Temperate forest >...
TCCTTATATCATTAAATTCAGAGCTTACCTGTTTCAAGGCACTAAGCCACGAAACGGAGTCATCCCACTTCCTAACAAAAATATTTTTAACCCTATCAATTAACCAAGGCGTCTGCACATCAACGCTATCTGCAAAAATAACTAACGTAAAATCCAAATTTGGATACTTAATTTTAAAAAAATTACTCAACTTCACAGCTTCTTCCCGGTTACTTTCCCATCTAATAAAATAAACTTTTTCTTTCCCATGCAATACATTCCGCAATCTTTCTATCCTTCTGCGATATTTTTCCTTAACCAGCGGCACAGCCTGGTTCCAATGCTCAAATAATTCACAGTTTCCAATAAAATCTACATTCAGAGCATCTACTTGAGGTTGATGGACTGTTGGTAAGTCATGCGTAAAATGAAAACCATAATAATCGATAACCCCTTGGTTACCAGGCCTTATTTTTAAATCGCTCAAAAAATACCTAAAATCACTTTCAAGCGCATTATACAATGCATCGAATGGAGAAACTATCCAGTCAAATGGGTACGCTTCTGTTCTTAAATTAAAATTTCTTAGATGTAGGGCTGGAGCGCAAGAGTTACCCAATGAAATACATACAGGATTTTTTGCATCAAGAGTCAAAAAACTTATTAAAATTAATGTTTTATAAAAATATCTACCTATCTGCTCCATATATAACGTCCTTCCTATTTTTTATACCGAAAATCAATCAAGTTTTATTATCTAAAAAGGCTTTCCGGTACATTCGCTTCTGGATTTAAAAAATCATAATTATGCAAAATAACTGTTCTTGGCAATACACTAAAATCTAATGGTTTACCATGCTGATAATAATGTTGTGGCAATTTCCCATGCAACAAATCCAAATCATGCACTAAAAACATAAACGAATCTTGATCTCCTGCTGGCGCTAAAAATGGTACTTTCTGAATTGCAGCCTGAATCCATCGATCTAATAGTAACGACGCTTTCTTATTTTCTAAATCAAATCCAACAACTTGCGATACAATATCCAAATATTGAGATTTTCGAGGAATGCGCAATGCTCTAATAACATAATTTAACCATTCTATTTTTTGTGGAGCTATTGCCCATTCACCAAAAAAACAACAACCATGCTCTTTAATAGAGCGAAAAATAGGATCCAAATTTTTTACCGGCACCGACGCAGAATCTAACCATAAAATTTGTTTATATCCTAAATCACGCACTTCTTCAAAGAAGAATGGTTTAAATGCGTAGGGAACATCCGCATATTTAAGCCTGCCATTTGCAAGAGATGGCCACCCTCCAATACGATATATAAAATGACCATCAAAATTTGAAGCCCTTAAAGCCTTTATTATGCAATTAATACCTTGAATATAATCCCTGCCCGCATTATTATAACTACCATAACAAATAACACATTTATCTTTTTTCAACGGATTATTGTTAATATAAATTATCTTAAATTCAGGCACGTGATTATTTTTAATATCGATTAACTGCACTCTGCCTATTCTATATCTTATCCATCCCTCTAATTGCTCCTCAAAACATTTTTCTGAATCAGGATTTGCAACTAGCTTCTCCAACCTCGCTCTCAGATGATTCTGAATCACCATATAATCATTCAGCGTTGGATTTTTCCAGTCGCTTACTGGCAAATTTCCCATCTCTGGCGGACAAAAATATGAACGTATTCTATTTTCCTCGATAGAAAAATCATCCTTAACTCTTTTCTTTATCACTTCGCTGACAGATTCCAAAAATGAAATCGACAAAAAATGAACAATTAAAAGAAATAAATTTACTATATTTAAAATTTTCATAATAGCTCCAGAATAACCTTTATCCATACCTCCACATTACATTATTATTGATTAATAAATATCATTATTTTTATCCATAATGCAAACAATTCATCAAAATAGTATCCGAACATTAAACAATACTTAATCCCAAAATATAAAAAAGCTGGACACAAACTTTACATAGCGATCTGTTGAGCTTGCTAACAAACCAAACATTTTAACATTTTAAGATTCTTAACAAATTTGACTTTATCCTTAAAATGTATTACTAAACAAACTTGTAGCAATGTTCTAATCCTCACATAAGGAAAGTCATGAAATTATATATATACATGATACCATTTCTAACCGGGCTCATACACACAGCTCCAAATCCTCCAATTATTGAAAATAGTACCGTGTATAACATTATCAACAAATATGCCAAGAAAAACATCAATGTTTACAAAAATTGCAAAGATTCAGCTAATCTTGGTTTTGAAATATGCAACTTTGAAGATAATGGTGAAAGTTTAATTATCGAAACTTTTATTAAAAAAAATAACATTATTATCGATGCCGGAGCCCATATTGGTAACTGGACAAAAGCGGCTTTAAAAACAGCAGAATATCAAAGCCTCATTTATGCCTTCGAACCCATACCAGCATCCTACCAATCTGTCATGCAACTAGCCAACCAATTCAATAAAAATATTTTTGCTTTTAATCTTGCCCTTGGAAAATGTGAAACCAAAACTGAGATGTATTATTTTTACCAACGAGGATCAGATTGTAGCACATTGTATAATAGGCCGATTCTGCACGATGTACCCGTTCAAAAGGTTGACATTGCTGTAACCTATTTAGACAAATTTGCAATCGATTATGGAATCAAACATATCAATTTTTTAAAAATAGATACTGAAGGTGCAGAGGCTGATGTATTAGAAGGAGCGCACAATCTCATACAAAGCAATCACATAGATATTATACAATTTGAATACGGAGGAACTTATCCTGATGCCGGTATTACTTTGTTCGAAATCTACAAGTACCTAACATCTAGCCAATATTTAATTTTTCGAATTATTCCTAATGGTCTCGTGTATATCCATGAATGGAATCCTGACTTAGAAAACTTTCGATATTCAAATTACCTTGCATTAAAATCATAATGCAAGATTTATAACCAATTTAATAAGCATGAAAATATTATGTAGAAGATCTTCGTTTTGTAAACGCGAATCTTCTACATAGATTTAACAAATTATGGCTTTACTGCAAATATCCACACAATAACCGGATAATTTATATCATTGATTCCAGGATTTTGTAATTTTCGATAATCAGGCCAATCATTAGATTCAAACATTTTTTTTAAATATTCCAAATTTCCCCATTGACCAATGCTTAAAATATTAAAACCGGCAGCTCGAACTATCGCACCAAGACCCACCGACGTATAACCAGTATAATAATGAAAGGGCAACGCATGCGGTATGCTATTTGCAGGCACATTTAAATATAAAATTCCACCACTTTTCATATGATTATATATATTTTTTAAACAACGAATTGGATCATAAACATGTTCCAAAGTTTGATTCACCATAATAAAATCAAAATCTTTTTCAGGAATGTCCAAAGTATGAAGATCCCAAGGCTTTTCATCCGATTCATAATTCAATTTAATCACATTTAAAGTTGGCAAATAAAACCATTCAGGATCATTGCCACTATTAATAGCCAAACTTTTTATACTGGATAATTTATTTTCATTAACGAATCTTTCAAATTCAAGAACAGCAATAACACGAGGAAAATCCTTTCCTTCCCAGCGCCAACTAATATTATTTTTTTGCAAAGGTAAGGGCACATAACGAAGCATATAGCCTTCATTAATATTTGGCTTGATAAATGTATTATAAATCTCTCGAATATCCTGCTCAAAAAGAACCATATTAGCTTTATGACCCATACTATGCAATGTTAAAGAACAAATAAAATAAAATATCTTTTTCATAATATGACCTTTACCTTGACCCCTTAGCAATAAGGATTAATACTTTACCTAACACTGAAAATTCACTTCTGCTTTGAATTGTCGATAAAAAACACTTGATGCATAGTGCCCTCAGCAAGATAATTTAATATCTTGATACCAAAAATATTAAAAGGAGGTCGACTTAAATCAATTTTCTGGCCTCCACCAGTCACGATATTTACATTTTCACTCGAAAGTGTATCTACGTCTACAGCATTAGTAATAAGACAATATTTATATTTTGAAAGTTGAGGCAAAAACTTTAAAATATCTTCATTCGATAAGTGCTGTAAAACATGTTTACTTAACAATAAATCTGCACGAGGTAAATCAATAGTGAGAAAATTACCATGAATAAAGCTGATATTTGGCGCGCCATAACGTTCTTTATCCTTTTTTATAATATGAGCAACAACATCGTACCCCATATATTGCACTTGTGACCAATCTATATATCTCGAACATTCCCAATCTCCGCAACCCGCATCAACGACAGTTTTTATATCGTATTGTTTTATAAATTTTTGCAAAAAATCAATATAAATCTTTGCATTCTCCCATAAAGATCCTCCGCCTGAATAACCCTCTCCTCGATCATTTCTACCCCATATAGCATCATTATAAATAGCAGTAAACACAATCTCATGATGGTCTTGTATATCTGCTAATAAATTTGAACATTGAAAACATAGTGTCAAAATAGCGATGCTTAACATTTTTAAACCCCCTTTTTAAAACAATAATGTAAAATGCGCAAATATATAAATATTATCTAATAAAAGTCAGGACATAAGCAAGCAATATTTTTTGTCATTGCATTATTATTGAATTAAAAACGCAATATAAACCATCACTGAGAAAATGTGAAAAATGGCTTCTTCTTATTTTTCTAAATATGCCGAATTCCTCAAAGCTTAAGCTATGTAAGCTACAAGTACGCCATTATCCTCATATCCGAAATACCCGCCCTGCTCTAATCGAAAAGAATACATGGGATTAATTTCTAAAAGTTTTGCCTTCACATCCTCAATCCTAAGGTTCCCAAAACAAGCATTTGCTGGAGATAAATAATCGATGAGAATCGTATGATTTTTAATAGAATGCTTTTTAAATTGCTCTAATTCATCAAGTATGCCTGATGCTTTATCCATATTATCTGGATCGCATACATAACTACTTAATAAAAAGATTGCAGGCTGCCTAATTTCTTTAATGATCGTATACAATGCTGTTTTAGGTATGTCATGAAAAAACTTAATTTCCTTTGGCGTATGTTGCGCAAACGCAACTATGTGGTGTAATATTTTTTTTATATGCTCAACAATAACATTGTCTTCATCCATAACATAAATTTCTGATTTTTTTGCGAAAAGAGCATTTTCAATAGTCACTCCTCGACCAATCCCTGTTACAACAAATATGTTGCTTGGATATTTTTCTAAAACACCGCGACCAATATCGCTATAAACATGCTGTTGCAAGCATATAAAAATAGCACACAATAAACCGACTTTATTCATACCTAGTCTCCTTAAGTCACTTTGTCAGAAGAGATAAACAATCTATGACTCGGATCATATGGATTGCCGCTGCGAAAATCATTACGCACCAAGCGATGGCGCGGAACAGAGTGCAGCTTTGGAACGTCATTTGTATTTTTAAATTTTATCCCCGACGCTTCAAGAACATCATCGCGTATAAAAAATAGATTTACCGCTTGAGATTCTTGGTAAACCAATGAATAACCAAGCTTTCTTCCTAGTCTATAAAATGAGAGAATGCTAGCGCCATAATAGTCTGTACAATCCCAATAACCTTTTGGATCATATATAACAATCTTATCCTCATCAAAATCATGCACACAATTAAACTCAATAATTACAACACGAGGACGATAATATTGACTTAATGCTTTCCAGACATAAAAATCATTAAAATCGATATCGATTGATATTAAATCGAATTCTTGAGGAACATCGTACATTTTAAATATAGACACAATATTCTCAGCGGTAATAAAAGCGTTATGTAAATTAATACTCGCATCTTCTGGGTTATTGCAATCCAGTAATAAACCATTCCAGCCATATTTTTCTCTTAAATATTTAGTATTTGCGCATAGATGACCATCTAGAGCTCCAAATTCTACATAATATTTTGAGGTGGTACCAATAAGATTAAAAATTTTCTGCAAAACGCCATCTTCTCCATTTTGCGAGATAAAGCGCTTTTCATACAATTTAAGATCAACAGCATCCGCCTGAAGTTCACTACTACAACCAATCAAACTACAAAAAACAATTGCAACAAATAACACCGCTCCTCCTATCAATTTACAAAATCTTAATGACAATAAATTCAAAAAAAGCATTGTTATTCTTTAAAAATTATTGTCTTATAAAAAGGGCATCGGCATACCTACCTTCATCCGCTCCCTTCCAGACTTCCTTAAATCCATTCATTTCAAGAAATTTTCTCAAATCGACATATAAACCAGAATTTTGCCGCACTGGCACAAAACTAATTTCTGTATAAATAGCCTTAACATGTTGGAGAACGGAAGTTCCAGTTGAAAGCACATCGAGCTCTTTACCTTCCATATCAAACCACATAAAATCGACGTGACCTACATTATAATCTGCAGCCCATTTATCCAGAGTAATACAAGGTACTTGTAAAGGGTCTTTAATAAATTCTTGCTCATTAAATTCAACCGGAAATCCTATTGATGATGCCCCATCATTACCCGGATTAAAATAAAAATTAGTTATTCCTTGATAATTATTAAGGGCAAATGGATAACATGTTACACGAGGCATATCAGCCGTATCTTCAATTAATTTTGCAAATGAACTTGGTAAAGGTTCAAAAAGATAAAATGTTGCCGCCGGCCAAACACTTTGCATCCTTTTTGTATCCTCGCCATAATGTGCGCCCGCTTCTAAAATAACAGGATTATCTGGTACAATCTTATTTTCCTTTAAATACAATAATACTTCATGAGCATGTTTAAAACTTAAAGAAAATGTATTTACTATCATCATTAATAACAATATCTGCGCTCTCATTAACGACTTGATAACCAATAAAAAATACATAATACATTCCCCTATATAGCATCTCTCTTAATATTATCACATAGCGCCATTTTACTTATATCCAGCCGCTTAATTCTTGGATGATTATAATTTATTAAAACATTAATATTATCATATATAATCCCATCGTTAATTTTGCAAAATGAATCTGGATATATGCTTACCAAGTGTCTTCCAAGCCTAGCGGCTAACCATGAAAAATTCGACTCGCTGTGAATAAGACAATCAAACTTTTGCAATGCAAAAAAATCCTCTAAAACGTTTGCCGTATCACAATTACCTTGCTGTCGGCAATCAAACTGAAGATCACAGCCTATAAAGCTCATCTTAAACTTATCCATTATTTGAGCTGGGCAATTATCATCAGTAAAAATATAAACATACAACGGTTGCTGATTAAAACAATTATATAAATTACTTATCTGTGAAATAAAAAAGTCATCGTTAAGAAATTTCAAAGGAAATCCTGAAATTGTTCCCGATGCATCATAATTACCTCCCCGCCTCACATGAACAGCAACCGTAATTCGATCTTCCGGCAGCGACATAGAACGAAACGGCTCACAGGGAATAACAATTTCTTTCAATGCTTGAATAAATCCATTATCAGACCAATCAACTCGAAAGTGATGCCATGCGCCACCAGAAAAACTAATACCAGTTTTTAATTCCCATTTTGATTCAGGGAAGTAGGGGACAACCAATAATGCTGAAAGTCCCGCTAGTTGTTTGATTATATGTTCATTATGCAAAGAAATAATATTTTTAAAGCTCTCTTTTTTTTCATCGGTATATAAAGATTCTTGTCCATGTAAAACTAACCGATCAGAATAGATAAATGGCTTATACAAAAATGGTAAATTATATTTATATGCAATCCACTTTGCATGAGCATACGATAAAAGATTATCTCCAAATCGTCCCGAAGTCACCTCATAAGTAACAGCCTGTTCTGTATAAATATACCACACCAAAAATAATACCTGACTCAAAATTATACATTTTTTCATATTAACCTCCGTAATAAAATATTAACCTTGGGTTAATAAACAACTTATCATGGCCACGCATAATCATGGAAGCATGCAACGAAACGTGTTCGCATACCGAAGGGTATTTATACACAAAAGAGCTCATACGCCAGACCAAATCAGTTTCCCGTAAAGATGTTAAACGGATTCCCACATTCGAATCTTCAATATCAGGAGTTTCTGAATTCGGGACATCTACACACACATACGTAACAATTTTTTTAACATTTTGCCGATACTGCTTAACCAACTGATGTTCAGATTCTTTACTATCCATTAACATTTGGTATAACTTTCCCAAATCTTCAGTAATAATTCCTGAATACCGACAACCTTGTAACGCAGATTTTTTATAGATTCCACATCCACCAAATGCAGAATACACCGGATACCAATCACTGTGCACATCAAGTTTCAATCGTTTAGGTAAATACCACCAATCATTACCTAACAGTTCGGAACCTATCGGTATTTGGTGATCACGAAAAGCATACCAATCCCAATATATATTATCAGGACAAATACCAAAGCTAAATACTGCGTCCCATGTTTTTTGGGATGCAAATACTTCTTTAAATCCCTCATATACAGGTTCTATCTTGAAATCCATGTCCATCCAAATAACGTATAAAAAATCTCTATACGTCTCAGACATAACCTTATCTAATACTATATTTCGCGCTCGTGCTATAGCCTCAGAGGGAAATAATCTTTGATCCTTTAAACGGTTTACCACTGCTTTTTTAAGATCCAGTCCACTCAGCACTTCACTCATAGCAAAAACTTTTTTATTTTCTTGCATCCATTGTTTAAGAATTTGTGGAGTATTGTCAGAAGAGTTATTCTCATATACCACAATCCGATAATCAGCGAATAGGTCTCCTATTTTTTCCATAATTTTCATCGAATGCGGAACTCGCACAGCAACATCTTTGCAAACACCACAGATAACAACTTTTTGTGGGATTTTTGCACAAACATGTATATGCACAATTAATAATAACCATACAATATGTATCATTTTCCAATCCTCAGCAACTAACAAAAAAATAAAAGACCCTCCTCTTCAAAAATTAAACACCAAAATCAGGTCCCCACCATGAACGAATTATATCTTTGCGCACAAACAAATAATCTCCAAAAAAACTATTTACACGACCAAGATACATTTTAAAACCTTGAGCAGCCAAAAATTGCTCTACTTCTGCAAAAAGTGCTTCCCCAAGATATATTTTTGTGTGCTCTAATTCAGTAATGATATATTTTACATGATCCAGATATGATCCCATTCCTTCAAGTACCTGTAATGCAGCGCCTTGTACATCCATACAAAGCATATCGATAGAATCAATTCCCTGACTTTGTAACCATACATCGAGACGAATCGCTGGAACTGTTATCTCTTTTTGAACATATGTTTTATGATGACCGTCACGAGACACAGGGAAACAACTTGATGCACCGGGATTATAAAATATTCCTTGCGTCTCTACCATAGGAAAAAACGAAATAACATCAGCCTTATTCCAAACGGCAAATGGAATTAAAGTAACATTTGGGTTATCTTGGATATTTTTTTTACACGCATTAATAGCTTCGGGGTTACACTCAAATGCAAAAACATGACATTTGTAATATTCACTTAAACGTAATGCATCTATACAATCTCTACTACCCAATTCCAAAATAGAATGCACATCTGCTTTTTTAGTATTCGAAGTATATATTTCATCAAGATAACCGCCGGTTATCGGCAAATTACGAATAAATTCCTGTTGCTGAGCTGATATTTCTTTGTACGGCGGATACTTCGCTTGCATATTTACCAATAAACCACAAAGGAAAATGATAATATTTAGTCTCATTGTACCTCTTTCGATGTTTTATAAAGTTGAACTTTTGCCAATATTTTGGAAAACCAATAATAGTTCGTTAATTTCTCACGATATGCAGGATTAGTAAATGCATCTGAATACTGCCGTAACCATTTGTCTAAATTTTTAATGGTTATCTCAGACCAATCTTTAACAATAACGATCGGCAATCCCTGATACATCGGATCCAATGGAGATGTTTTAACAATCACAATACATCCAAGCACCATATCTTCCCACGTACGATGACAATCAAGCCCATTACCATGCGGACTTATTGAAAAGGCATATTCACCTTTTCGTCTCCACAAATCTGATCGCCGCATCCATCCGTCATAATCGATTAGCCCTGTCGGCAATAATCGATTAAAAATAGATCTTCTGTCTTCATGAAACTGCAAGTAGCGCCGAAATCCTCCGTGCATGGTATCTGCGACTTGAAAATCTACAAATGCCTTCTTCTTTCGCAAATGCGTTGGCTTTAATGTTTTTAAAATATCGCGTAATTGCGCTTCTTGCTCCTGTGGCAAGCCTTTTTCTCCCCAACCACCACTTTCGCCTTTATATGCAACGGTGTGAAAATCCATGCCAATGGGAATATGGCTTACTTTTTTACTTGAACCGGCATAATCACAATTTTGAGCAAAAACATGAATAATCAATGGATGACTCAACAAATCTTCGATATTAAAATTTTTATCACAATCAGAAGGAAAACTTTCATCGCCATCAGAAACCAAAAGCACAATCGGATGCTTGAGCGTTGGTAATACTTGTTGATAAAATTCTGATAAAAATCTACACTGCACCCAAACGATATCGCCCGCTTTACAAGCTTGATAAGCATGTTTATCAAATTCATGCTCACACGAAAAATAAATTTGTGGTTTTTTATCCATTCCCTTATCACACGCAGAGATCAACCCAAAATCCCAAATGTAATGCGTTGTATCCCATTCAAGCGCCTGCGTATACACCTGAAAACAATAAGTAATCAGCAGCCCAATGATAATGAAATATTGGTACAACATACCCAATTCCTTTATTGTTTTATTTTTTTCAAAAGAACAACATGATGTCTTATACTAAGACTAATAAAAAATAGCAAGAATATAAGTTTGCAAAATATTTACCCATATCAAATTGCTAAAAAACTCTCATCAATATATCAAAAATATCTACCTATTTTGTTCTTTTGTTGTCGTTATTAAATTTCGCCAATAATCGAAAAACAACTTACTCTTATCAAACGATTTCGTTATCATTTTTTTATGCTGCTTTTCTAAAAAATCTTTCGTAATCATCGACCAATCTTCAACAATAATAACCGGCAAATCAACATATAACGGATCAAGCGTTGATGTGTTTACCACAGGAATAGCCCCAACTAATAATGCCTCCCATGTTCGATGACAATCTAATCCATTTCCCCACGGGCTCAATACATATCTAAAGCATGCCATCTCCAGCAAATATTCACGAAATGGCTTTGGCGGCACTCTAACAACAAAATCTTTGTTTTTAAATGCATCATATAACATTGAACGCACAGGATTTGTTGATACCGCAAAGTTCATATACATATATGGCGCACCTGTTTTTACAACCTGCGCATCAACCTTATCTAATACCTCATCCAAAATCTTTTGATTCCCATGCTCCCATTCAGGATTTGCAGTTCCAATAGGAATCGCACAAAATTTCGGATGATGCGCAATATCACAATTCTGTCCAAACCACATAATAACTTTTGCATCATCTAAATATTTTACACATTTGCCAGGAGCACTTGCGTCGCTGTTATGCGAAAGCACAATAATTGGTTCACGTAGCTTTGGAAACACTTTCTCAAAAAAATACCCGATATGATCAGCTTCGATATAAATAATGCTGCCCTTGGCAACTGTTTCAGGATTAAAATTATGTGAGCCTTTTTCAACGATATAATCTGCAATTCCTTTAAATGCTTTGCCCGTAATATAATTGCGCGCAATCACGGCAAATGAACTAGAAAATAGATATACGCTCAAAAATAAAATTTTATACAACCGCTTCAACATTAAATCTCCTTACGTAACGAAGAAAACGCTTTTAAATTTTTTGAATGAATATGTAAATTATTAATGCGATACACTTTATCATTAAAACTTGCATAGGGCACGAGTCTGTCCTGTGCATCACGCTTCCACATATACTTCAATCGTGATGGATCAAACAAACAACTTTCGTTAATAAAGCCTGGCCTTGAATCGCCATGACGCGGGTCTATACCACCTAAAAATTGCCCTATGGCCGCTGCATCGAAAATCGATTTGAATCCTCGCATATGCTGAGAATATTCGCGAGGGCGCATGGTAATATGTCCAGCAGAACTCTGTAATGGGAACCTCGCCTTATATGAGCTCATAATAATAGGTAAAGATTTTATATACTCACCATGCATCTGTTTAAATAGACCTAATACATCCATATCATTTTTACTTGGATATTGTAAAAAAAACTGAGCTAATTTTTGCATCGCCTCTGGCTGAGCGCTGTATACAAAGCTTGGAATACAGCGCTGATCATTATCAAATACCGCGGCAAGCTGTGGATAATATTTTTTAAATACCGGCATCAGTTCATCAAGATCAACATATAACATCACATCATTTTCCAGATGAAATACCTGTTTCATATTATTTTGTTGAATAAAATCATTCAGATATAAAAATCTTTCACTGGTATACAGCCAAAACCCCTTCCATCCTGGGTAATCTAATGTTGATTTTTTAACATATTGCGCATGCATATCTGCACGTTGAATAGTTTCTACTGCGACAGGTTTGATTGATATCTGTTGAAAATTAATAACACTAACATCAAAGGCTCGCTGGTTGGCCAATAAATATATATCACATGTATTAAACATACGTGCTTGCGCGAGAGAATCTTCTATATACAACGGTAATTCATCGCCCAAATGAATAAAAACAATCGCATGCGCATCAAGTATGTGATCATATAATAAACAACCAAGCATCAATGCTATAGTAATAATATTCATATATCCCTCTCTACGCATAACAATCCCATAAATGGCATGATATATAATGGTATCCTGCTTGCTGATGACGCTTTATGCTACCTTCATCAAATAAAGCATTTTCCCATTTTAAACTACGTATTTTAACTTTATAATTTCGCGAAAAGGCAAAATTAAAATAGATCTCATATTCTGATAATGCAGATTCACGCAAATGTTGATGGTCTATACAGGCGCAAAGAGCTTTCCATGGTTCTGTGTTATGCACATGCACAATTTCTTTAAATAAATCTTCTAATATATGGTTCTGAAACAACATATGATGCGTTATGCCAGAATATTGCGGATATACTTTCTGCAATCCCGGCACTAAGCGACCTGCATGTTCAAAATAGGGGATATGATGTTCATTACCAACGTTAAATAACGCAAACCCTTCATTATCGATGAATTCGATATCGCGCAAAAAAATCGTATCTGCGTCCAACACCAAAACATTACTCGAGATCTGCGGTATCACAAATGGCGCATATAATTTTAATAGTTGTTGATATAACCATCCAATACGTGGCCTGCCAGCTTTATTATATGCATCTAAACCACCCGCATTATGTTCAAAAATAGCCCTTACCAAATCATCCTTCGTAAATGGATATACCCTTTCATCGCACCATTCTGCTTCTGTTGTTAATCGTTCTGCGGAAACAACAATTACCCTTCGTATATGTTTGCCATGTTTTTTAATACCACGAATTGCCCGTCCTAACGTCCGCATATCCTTAGCATGACATGGAATAACAACATCAATAGTATGATTCGCTTGCATTGTTACTATTAAAGCAAAAAACAATATATTTATAACAAAAAACATCCTTATTATATATTGTAATCTTATATAAGTATCTTGAACAAAAGTCATATTTTACCTCCATGCAATATAATTTTTTCTATATCCTTTGTAATCGTTCCTTTTACCGTTACCTGATTATCATGAAAATAACAATGTGATGGGCATATATGAATCATGTGACGCATTAATTTAGACGCTACTAAAGGAAAATTCGAATCAGATCTTATCAAACAATCAAATTGTAACAATGAAAAAAAATCTTCTAAAACATGCGCGCAGTGATGGTTTTTTTTCATACGGCAAGCAAAGGTAACATTATTATTGTTAAGAGCTTGTTTATATTTTTTTAATAATGCCCCTGGCTGTGGGTCATCGGTAAAAAGATACACATATAATGGTTGATCGGAGAAAATACGCACTATTTCTTGAATTTGTTCGATATAATAACTATCCGGTACAAACTTTAATGGATAATGCATGAGCAATCGATCATCGGCGGATTGATCTTCAGGAAAATCATACCCACGACCAACTCGTACATGAACCGCTACACTCATACAATTTTGAGGTGGTTTAATAAGTATCAATTGATTCTTTGGCTGCAAAACTGTTCGAATAATTTTTTGAAAACCAAGATCATCCCATCCTGTTATAAAATAAAGAAAGTCAGATTCTGGCGTATGCTCCGCAAGACTTTCTGGAAAATATGGAACTACATATAAGATATTTGCATATTTATCGATCATAAGCGGCATAGATACCGTCACCACCTTCTTAAACTGCTTTTCTAGAGCTGCGGTATATAATTTTTCAACATCATGCAAGGCCAACTGATCAGAATAGTTAAATGGCTTATAGAGCAATGGAATATCATATACATAAGCAATCCATTTCGCATGTAAGTATGACAATAAGTTATCGCCCAAACGCCCACTACTTAACGTATAGGTAACAGCACTCGTTGTAATGACTTCTTCGTCAGGATCATTATTATTTTGTTCTAATAATGCTATGTCTGCCGACACACCAATGACATTGCCGACATTACTCAAAAATCCCCATAACAACAGTATCGTGATAGAAAAATATCGAACTCTATACATTTCTACTCTACCTTTATTTTTTAGGCCTTGCTTGCAATCACATCAGTTGGGATAAAAAATAGATTGTATCGCCAAGTAAATCAAGCATTTACTCATATTATTCGATATGCGCCGCAAAAAAGATTAATTTCTCAATGTTTTTTTACATAAACATTTTTTACAAAATTCATGATATTAGTGCACTTCACTTTTTTCCTATCCCTTCCGACTACGCCTATCCATGCCTTCCGGCTTGGCAGGCTTCGACGGACAGGCAACTCGCTTCGCTCCGTCCAGCCGTCGCCAAAGGCTATGGCGGACACGGTCGGGACGGGCGGAAAAAAAGCACATCGAACCCGATCACACTCCTATTTGACGAATCACACATTATCATTCTATCTTAAGACTGTTTATCATGAAATTCACCGGAGAACTTATATGATCTACATACACCATAAAATATACCCGCTACTTTTTTTTGCCTTGTGCTTTATATCGCATAGCGCTGCTCATGTTGATTCCAGTTACCCCTATATCGCTGGCAATACCTTTAAAACATTTTGTGATTTTGTCATTGATGGAACAACGGAATTCAACCCTGAGAATATGAGACCGGCAAATACCATTTTCATTCAATACGAATTCCTGGCCGATTTTTTTACCAAACATCATCCCAACATCAAACATCCGTATATTATTATTACCCACAACTGTGGCCATCATGCTGATAACCCGATACCAGCCCATTATGAATCATATCTTGAAGATGCAAAGATTATTGCTTGGTTTGGGCAAAACATAGAAAAATTACATCCCAAAATGCATCATCTGCCCATCGGTATTGCCAATAAAATGTATCCTCATGGCAATACGCAAATATTTGATACCTATATTCAAACACATAAAGCAATGAGAAGAGATAAACTCTTATATATGAATTTTGCGATATGGACCTATCCACCAGAACGAGGACCGGTGTTCCGCATGTTTGCCCGCAAGCCATTTTGTTCAACTGCTGAAAATCGAACGCCTGCACAATATCTTGATGATCTATCGCACCATAAATTTGTACTCAGCCCTCGGGGCAATGGGCTTGATTGTCACAGAACCTGGGAAGCATTATTAATGGGAAGTATTCCCGTGGTACGCAGCTCAACATTAAATTCACTTTATAAAGATCTTCCCGTACTTGTTATTCGTGATTGGAAAGAGGTTACTCAAGAATTTCTAGAAAAAAAATATAAAGAGATGCTCGGCAAAAAATATAATACACGCAAGCTCTATGCCGATTACTGGTTTGAACAAATTAAAAACTGCCAACAGCAGTTTTTAGCAACATATATTCATTCATCATAAGATTGCTCTCTATGCTTATTCTTTTTTTATATATCATCAGTCTTTGTTCATGCATCGCATCACAACCGCCCAGAACAATTCATTTTTTTGGTGCTGAGGATTTGTATTATTTTTTTTCTGAGGATCAAAATGACCAGCAGACAAGTAAACAAAGAGCTTTTGCAAAATGGGGATTTGAACTGGAATATTGGGATATAGCGCGTACTGCAGCACAGAAGCTTGGATACCGCTTTACTACACAGCCGTTACCCCAAGATGGTTCCTTGGTATATGGTGTTATTTTTTGCAACACGCATGGTGGAGGGGCCTACAGTCCATTACCATATACTACGCAGCAACAATTCAAACAACACTATCCCCATGCAAAAATAGTAAGTATATTATTTGATCCGCATTGCGTAGTACCGAGTAATGCTGATCCGCACATCTTGAATACCTACGATCTTGTTTTTACAGGAAATGACAAATTGGTTGATAGTCGAAAATTTCATAAATTTTTTTTCTCACATATTAATACCGATATTCTTGAACCGCCAATACCCTTTGAGGATAAAAAATTTTGTTGCATCATCGCCGGGGCAAAAGGATGTACTTATCCCAAAGAACTTTATAGTGAACGATTGAAAACGATATGCTTTTTTGAAAAGTGTGCACCAGGCTATTTAGATTTTTACGGCAAAGGTTGGGAAACTACTTCTTGTGTCAATTTTAAAACGTATAAAGGAATTGTAGCAGACAAGCTGAATACATTACGTCAGTATAAATTCTGCATCTGTTACGAAAATATACAAATACCAGGCTATATTTCTGAAAAAATACAACATTGCTTGCTTACAGGTTGTATTCCCATCTACTGGGGTGCGCCTGATATTGAGGAGTATATTCCTGCAAATTGTTTTATTAATCGCAAGAAATTTCATAGCAATGAAGATCTTTTTTACCATCTTGCCCGTATGACCGAAAACGAGTATCGACAATATCTTGCTAACATACAAGTGTGGCTTAAAAGCGCTGTATCAAAATTATTTTCTCCACTCCATTTTGCTGAGTGTTTTTTAAAGGCATTATTACCCGATTATGATAGAAATAAAGCATTTACCGAAGAACAAAGAAGGCTGTTAGAAAAAATCGATACACATAAAAGACTCATTCAAATAAACAAATTGCAGAAAAATAAAAAATCTTAACTCACCAGCGTAACAGGCAAATCGGGATTGATCAGTGTGGCAACCAGGCTCAAATTCGATGAAGTTCGAATTAAGCAGTTACATCGTGACAACAACATACAATCTATAACTGTTGCTTCACCTTGGCGATACCCAGCAGGGAAGTGACCATAATGAATGGGAGTCCCATCCTGCGATCGATATACATCGCGGTATATCATGTGTTGTAGATTATGTTCTAAAAAAGCGATGAGTGCTTGCTCATCGGTGGCAACAAAAATTTTGTATAGCTTATTACGAGGCAATTTATTGAGCCTTTGTTTAATAGCATGTAAAACTGCTTCATATGATACTCGAACAGATTCGGAATTTTTATCGGTACCTCGATAGTGTACTCCAATGACATAAAACCCTTTAAAATGTTGTTTAACAAATGCATCAATTTGCTGCTGTATATGTCGTTTAAGATGAATATATTTTTTTATCAGTTCATGAGCACGCTGTTTACTTATTTCAACCGTTATTCCCCCAGCAAAATCTGCATTCTGCTGAAACGGAATATCGATACTACGCGCTTTTTTTGCTGAACCAAAATAAATAGGTTGAAAAAAGTAGTTCCACCAATTAGAACCCACGAGTGCATCAAGATAGAATCCGCTATCATATTTGACTGCTATGCCTGCACAGGGATTTTTTTCATAAAAATCTAAAAGACCAATAACTGATAAATAACAAGAAAAAAGCCCGCATGGCCGCGCATGCAAGACATAAAAATCGTTCGATTGCGCTGCAATAAACGATACAAAGGATAAGCCGTACCATACATGTATTATTTTTTTCATACGCCAATAATAAAAAGCACATGCTCACAAAGTCAACATATGCTTTTTGATTCTTTTATTATGTATCAAATCTTAATTTCTAGATTTTCTTTCAGACTTTTTAGGAGATTTTGATCTTGGTTTTTTACCAGCCTTTCTAGCCCCCGCCGGCATTGCCCGAGCTGGCGCTGCACCGCCCCCTGCAGGAGCAGCATATACTACCATGCCTGGATTTGCAGCTTGAGGATATCGATATCTACCAGCATTTGCGTCTTTTTGTTCATAGTCCCGATCTTCATACGGATTAGCAACTGGATATGCATATCTTCCTTTACGTTCATAGTCTTGACCTTCATACCCCCCCCCAGCAGCATTACTATTACCTACAACTACAAGCGTCATTAATAATAATCGTTTCATACTATCTCCTCTTGAAAAATAACAATTCAATTCTCACCAATTTAAATTTCAACAATTATGTAGCTTCAATTCCCTGTACTACTTTGCCCCAAATATGTTTTGTACCAGTATCTGAATCAACAAACCGTTCGGGCGCGATAACAAATTTATAATCCCCAATCTTTTCAGCAATGACCGAAAAATTAGAATCAGGACGAATTAGACAATCAAACTTTGCCATGGCAAAAAGATCGTCCAGTACATGTGCATCATGTTTATTTCCCCTGACGCGGCAACTAAACTCTATATTCAATGGTTTAACGGCTTCAGATAATTTTTTCATTAATAATGCTGGATCACGATCATCGGTAAAAATATGAATATGCAAAGGAGCATTGTTGCATAATTCATACATTTTTTTAATCTGCTCTATATAATACTCATCTTCAGGAAATTTTTCAGGCCATGATTGATATACTTTATACAACCCATCTCTATCAAACCCGCCACCTTTGCGCATATGCAAAGCAACATTAACACGGCTTTTTGACAAAGTAGCCTTACCCACGCCTGCTTTGCGCGGCGCAATCAACTGTTGTACCAAAGCTTTAAACTGTTTATTATGCCAATCAACTTTAAAACGAGGCTTATACTCCTCATAATCAACCTCGGGAAAATAGTGCACTATATATAAAATACCAGCCTGTGGATCGATATTCATTTCTTCCCCATGGGCAACAACATGCGTTTTGGTAAAATAGGGGGCATATTTTTGATAAGGGTATTTTTCAATATCGTGTAATTTCAAACTATGTGAATAGGTAAAAGATGCGTACAGTAATGGAATATTATGTAAAAATGATATCCACTTTGCGTGTAAATACGAAAGCAGGTTATCACCCAATCGACCGCCACTAAAGGTATACGTTACCGCACTTGATTTAGTAATCGGAATATTGATATCAAATGTTTTATTCGTTACTTGATTCTTTGTGAGACTTAAACAACATATCACACAAAGAGCAACCAGCAATATTTTATATACAGATCTCATATCTCTCTCAACCTTTAAAAAAATTTATAGAGCAGACTCTATCAAATAATTTTTGAAAGGCAATATGCATCTACTTTTAAAAATAGGCAGAGCGAGGGGGGAGTTAATTTTATGTTGCTCTCGATACTTGCTCTATGCTATCTTAACCATTAAAGCTGGGTCTAAAATCCCCAAAAAAAGGAGCGTAATGCTACATCCCATTTTGCTTGTTATCGGCAGCCATCGTGAAAGTATTAAACTTTTACCGGTGTATCTTGCATGCCTTTCGGAAAATCTTCCAGTTGCCATAGCAGCAAGCTCTCAGAATGATACGTTATTACGCGCAACATTTGATCTTTTTAATATTACTCCCGATTTTGATATTGGCATGTTGCCATTGCACAATTTATTTACCACGACACAAATGGTACTTGAACACATGCATACCATTCTTACCAATATTCAACCGTCACTTGTGATGGTACAAGGTGATACAACAACTGCCATGGCAGCATCACTGGCAGCATTTTATCATCGTACGCCTATCGCGCATATCGAAGCAGGATTACGCACAAATGATCTATCTTCACCATTTCCCGAAGAGATGAATCGTCGATTTATGAGTTTAATTGCTTCGTACCATTTCACCCCTACCGCTGCAACTGCTGCACATGTGCTTGCACAAGGAGTACACCGCGATGCAGTATTCTGCGTTGGCAATACCATTGTTGATGCACTGCGCATTTTGCAAAGTAAAATTGGTGCGGGGCAGATTGCCGTTGATGAAAAAATCCAACGCATTATTACCAATGCACAACACAAAGGTCATACCGTCGCCCTGCTCACCATGCATCGCCATATGACATACCCTGAAGGGCTTGAACGGGTATTACAAAGTATTAAACAAGCGCTCCAAAAGCATAATAATTTAACGGTCATTTATATGTATCAATATAACCATGATGCATATGGAAATTCAGAACATGTCCATATACAAAATACCATTGAACGCTCTCATCTCAAGCAATGTGATCGGATGCATTTCTATGAATCGATTTCATATCCCGATATCGTCTACGCATTATCGGCTAGTGATTGGATCATGACCGATTCTGATGAACTACAAGAAGCGGCAACGAGTTTAGGTAAACCATCATTAATTCTTCGGGACAAAACAGAACGTATGGAAAGTGTCTGGGCTGGTATTTCGTCGGTAGTGGGAACGGATGTGCATAAAATTTTGCATGGCATTACCATGCTGATCAATGATATCCCATTGACTACCAAATACCGCGAGCTCTATGGCGATGGCCATGCAGCAGAAAAAATTCTTACTATTTTATTGCAAAAGTTTACGCATGTTTTTGATGTAGCGACGGAGCACAAGAGAGTGGATTGAGGTTTTTTTGCGACTTGCCGTCACGTTTTTATTGTGCGACTTGCCGTCGCGCTGCTTTAGGATGTTCTTGCAAACATCCTAAAAACCTATGCAGCCAAGGAGTTCCTTGGCGAACCCGTCACCGGTTTTGTTTACAAGCTAAACAAAACAAAGGTGACATAAGGCCAGCTCCTTACCTATTAGATATTGGATCTTAAGTTTTTGTCTTCATCCCAATCGTTATCGCTCCTTGCGCTTGAAGCGCTGCGGTCGCGACGATTGATCAATTTTAAAACATCCCTCTTCTTACAAATAATTTGTTTTTTGCTATAACAATGCTCGATCATCCCAAATGAGCTTTACAGAGCCGTAGGCTACTGAAAGCGAGTGACGGGAAATGAACGGGATCAAAAAGTCAGTTATGCTTGAAAATATATTTTGTAAAAGGCTGGCCCTATGTCACCTTTGTTTTGTTTAGCCTGTAAACAAAACCGGTGACGGGTTTGCCAAGGAACTCCTTGGCTGTGGGGATTCACAAGGGTGTTCACACAAACGCCCTTGTGTGCCTGCGCTGCACAAGCGCTCAAAAAAAACGCGACTGTAAGTCGCAAAAATAAAAATCCATTTTAAACCCGGCTTAAAGCCGAACCTGTGCGTAAGCGCCCCTCAACAAAAAATCAAAATTTCGCGCAGCTGCGCGAGAAATACCACACCTTTTTTGAATTTCTCAAAAACATGTCTCAATCGTCTATTGCGCGCAATTTCACCGCCCGCCATTTCGCAATCATTTCGCAATCATTTTTCCTCAGTCTAGCAAACTCCACACAGTAGATTTTGTTCTTCCTTCAGATTTCAATAATTGCTCCATCATACCGCCATAGCGACTATCAATAAATCGCTGTAAACTGAGTATCAATCTATTGTTTTTTAAGACCTTCTATGATCACAGCAAAATATGGGACCAATCATTACAAGCAATCAGCAAATAGCTCTGCACTCAAGGACCATCGAAGAAGTTGCTGCCGATCTACGAGAACTACTCTATTTTTTAAAGCTTCAGAAAGAATCGACTGAACGCCGCGCAGAACAAAGTTTTATCGATACTATTCATCATATTCTTGGTGAGCTTGGGAAAAAGTTCTCATTCATAGGTCGAAACTACCGCTTCAATATAAGTGGCAACGACCACTACATAGACTTACTTTTATACCACAATACATCGCGTGCCTTTGTTGTAATTCTCCTAAATCCAGGCGCTTTTGATCCCGGTGATCTTGGAGCACTCAATTTTCGACTTGCTGTCATCGATGATATATTAAGATCACAGCATGACAATAAAACTATCGGAATACTTTTATGCAAAAGCAAAAGCGATGTTATTGTCGAAATGACACTAAATGGCTTTAGCTCACTCATGTGCGTGGCAAGCTATGATGCAAATATACCCAATATATCAATCCAAAAATCTATCAGCATTCCGAAATACACAAAATAAAGCATGTTTTTAATTAGTGCCACAGCTTGTGGCACTTTTATCATTACCACCAAAAAACGCTCAGATCGCTTCTCGCAAAAACTTCATCAATCAAAGTTTAGAAATTTTTTTAACACGAACTTTTCTTGTTGTTACGCCTTCTTGCTCTAATTTTTTTTTGCCACCTTTTTTGATTTTTTTCACTTCAGTATCATGTATCATTTCGGCTTTTTCTAACTCATTTTCAATCTCTTCAATTGTTGGCAAACTGCTTTTAAGATTTTTTGGCAACTTATTCATAATATGAGTTTCATAATCAGCTACACCGATAGGCTTATGTATATCGCGCAATGCATATTCAACAGCAATGCTACTTTTAGTTTTGCAAAGCAATAAACCGATGGTTGGATTATCTTGCGGTGATTTTAATTGGTCATCAACCGCCGAAAGATAAAAATTTAATTGCCCGGCATCACTATAATGAAAATTGCCGGTTTTTAATTCAACAACAATAAAGCAACGTAATTTATAATGATAAAAAAGAAGATCTAAATAATGATCGACATCATCAACAACAACATGATATTGACGTCCAACAAACGAAAATCCCTTCCCCAGTTCAAGAAGAAGCTTTTGAACATTTTCGACAAGACCTCGTTCAATATCACGCTCTCTATAATCCTGCTGAAGCGTTAAAAAATCAAATATATAAGGATCTTTAAGCGATTGTTGCGCCATGTCAGATTGTGGAACTGGCAAAGTTCTCATAAAGTTTGTTATAGCCTTACCCTCACGCGCATACAAGCTTGATTTAATCCATATTTCAAGCATATTTCGACTCCACCCATTTTCTATTGCCTTTTCCGCATACCACAGCCGCTCTTTAGTCGTTTTTATTTTTTCAAGAATAACTGCGTTATGTCCCCAAGGAATATTAAACACAGGGAGATCAGTAACTTGCGCTACCGTATGCGATACGCTTTCATAAGCCAAAAAAAATGCTTGCATTCTAAAAACATTTCGACGCGAAAATCCAGACATGCCTTGAAATAATTTTTGTAAATCTTCAGCAAGATTTTCAATGGCATTTGAACCCCACCCATTGGTCTGTTGCTCTATAGTAATTATTCGCCCGATGTCCCAGTATAATTTAAGAAGCTCCTTATTGGCAGCAAGCGCCGCTTTAATTTGAGATTCTTGTACACGATGCTTAATCTCTGCCAACACCTGAATGTATTTTTTGCGATCCAAACTACCACTTTGTTGTATGGATAATTTTTTTTTGTTCATTTTCACACTCACCCACAAATGAGATAATTATTTTCTTTTTTTATTGTTAGCGAGCTGATTAAACACCGGCGCATATTTTTCCATAATACGCTGGGCAAGCGTATCAATGTTCGCTTCCTGCTCCTGAGTATTTCTCTTTTTTTTGGTCGCAGCACGCACAACTAAAGCATCGCCATCGATGGTAATATCTAAGTTTGTTTCCGCGTCAATTTTAAGCAAATTTAATATTGGCTTCTCTATAACAAGCGCCAAGCTATTACCATGTTTAGTTAGTTTTTTGTTCATATATTACCTCAAAGTGAGCAAAAACCTGATAAGAATATTAATACAATGTTACTACAAAAAATATATTTTGTATAGACAATTAGTGCCACAGCTTGTGGCACTTTTGCATCACTACGCAAAAGTATTTCCAGATCGCTCATTACGCAGATTTTTATCAAAATTTCACTAAATAAAAAAACCAAACAAAAAAAATGGAAGGGATCTCACAACCCCTTCCATTTAATATTTACAAAAAACTCAATATTAATCTTATGCAACCTGCGCAATCAAAATCGATTCAACAACACTAGGTCCAACAAGACCTGGATTTACCAATGTAACGGCAGCAAGACCCGTAAAATGGAATGTAAGCAAATCACCAGCACTTGCTGCAAAATTCAATTGACCAGTTAATGGGGTCACCGTACCAGCAGCTGCAGGAATTGAATATTGCGAACCAGGAACAGTAGTCCCATTAATTCGCACGTCAAATGATTCTGCAACCGCCGCTGTTGAAACACCAACGTAATAGGTTATTTGATATACACCGGTATTGGGTATACGGATACCATTTTGTGGCGTTTGCGGCACAAAAGAAGAAAAACCACGAACTTGCCCAACATGATTCCAAATAGCATCCGATGCTACACCAATGTTCAAGGCCCCAACGCCCGTTGTTGATATGAGTGAAGCATCAGTACTCAAGTTATAATAATAAGCAAACGATTGTAATCCACCAAGGCAAATCGTTCCTGCAGGAACTGCACCGGTTGGCGCGCAAACAGCTAATGTTGTTCCACCAGTTCCGACAGCACCACCGACACAACCTGCGCCAATTGTCAAACTACCACCAACCACAAGATTACCGCATACTGCTTCATTTCCAAGCACTGCTACACTACCACCAACTGCTAAATTATTAGCAATTGCAGCATTAACACCGACCGCCAAATTATTAACCACATTCAGAGCGCCTACCGACAATAAGCCCGCAATACTTCCGCTACATGCCAAAATTCTTCCAAAGCGGCCGCAGTTAGAACTCATGCAATCTTTATCAAAAAAATTACCGCATACAGCTTTAGTCACCGCACCAGAATCTCCCTGAGATCCAAGCTCTGCAAGAAATTGTCGTAAACAACGACCGGCTTTTTTATTAACTCTTACACTCACATCTGCATTATGACTTAACAAAGATAGCGCATCAAATGTTGCCTCTAATGCTTTATCATACTCGCAGACAGATGCACAACTGCGTGCACATGCTTGCATATCTTGTAATGCCATTGATACTGGAGCGCCATGCTCACGCGCTGCAGACATAACTGCGACAAAACATGATTTTACTTCATCACTCATTGCCACCGTTGGCTGCGAATTAGTACCCGCATATACCAGTGAACTTAATAGGGTTATACCGAGAAACAAATATGGACGCATCATACGCTTCATACACACACTCCTTATAAAAAAATGGAACTATTTACCATGATAATTTATTAGATCTCTTCTGAAATTATACTTCTTCCGTTCTCCCTGAGTAAGCGCAGCGCATCGAATGGGTCCGAACGGCCATTCGTATGGATTTAACCCATACTATAGCTTCGCTACCGTATGGGGCCCCTGGTCCTGAGCAAGCGTAGCGCGTCGAAGGGTCACCACGAACGGCCTAAATCGAATTCAAAAGAGATCTATTGTGAGCAAGATTTGTTTTTACCCCCCTTTACCAGATTATAACAATCCATATTAATAAATGGCCCTGCATGCCGCACGTCCCGCGCGCGTAATGTGAGCACGCTCTCATCAAATTTCTCTTTAAAATCGATAATGGCATATGCATCATAAAAAAACCGATACAATTGCCGATATTTACGTGTTTGCGTAGAACTCAATTGCCAGGTCATCGGAAGCTTCATGTCGCCATCTGATAACGATTTAATAAGAAGCAATGGCTGCGCAACAACGATGGTATTCCAACTATGTCGCCCTTCTATAACTACTTTTATGGGAAGTTGGGGATTCGTTTTTTTATGTTCAGTATATGAATAAACCGTAATATGCTCTGGTTGCAAACTTTGAAAAAAATTCCCCAACCAATCTTCAATAGCATCATTAAACCCTACCGATGATATTCGCGCTGCTCCCGATGTACCAACAACATACCAAGCTTGTGGTAATCCTTGAAAATAGGTATCCAATATTTTACGCACATGTGAACTATTATGAAATACTCCACTCAGTCGCTCGGTAATTTCGCTTGCTAAACTTTTAGTATGCCATCGCTGCAAACGTTCATAACCGCCTTGAATATGCCATACTTGACTTGGATTACGTTCACGCAACATACATAATACCGTTAATGTCTCGAGTCCATAGGGAGAACCATCTATCACATTTCCATCAAAAATAATATGAACATTTTTTTGTAATACTTTTAGATTGTTATCGATAACTTTTTTACCTTCCAAATCTGTTAATATCCGTATCAATGAGTGAAATGCTCCATGCAGATCAGTAATCACCATACATTGGCATACACCAGTTGTGCCTAATACCGTTTCTTGTTTATTCAGAGGAAACTGCTTCATTAATAACTCAAGCCTGTGTTTAAACAACGCAGGTTCCCACAAAGGCTGTTCTATGATATGGAATGTTTGAGCCAATGAACGAAAAAAGCCAGGCTTCATCGATTTATAAAAATGATTATATTCAGGATTAGCCCAATCACCGTTATCCTTATCGGGATATTCGTCATATAATGCAGCATATTTTTGCATATCTTCTAAGGTATTAAATGAGGATATTATTGTTGTATATATCGAAGCAAGCAAAAGAATCGTTCGTGAAATAGAAATCATAGTAAATTCCTTATTTGTTTTCCTTTTGTACCAAGGTATATACCATTTCAGGGTCACTGATTTTAATCCATTCAGGTTTGCCCGTATCAAGCCATACATCTTTTGAAAGTTCTCGTGTTGCTGGACGGAATGTTAACGTAAGCCCTTTAAAATGATAGTCTTTTAACGATTCAAAAAACTGCATTACGGTTATATGGTTCAAAGGCCCCTTAATTTCTTGCATCGCATGAATCAATAAACGAGCCGCCATATACGATTCTAAAGAAGTTACTTCGTATAAAGCTCCATGCGCATCCATAGCCCGACGATATTCTTGTACGATAGGCAAATCACTCGTCGTAGGATTTGGCGTTGAGATGGCAAACATTGCATCGATACCAAGATAATTTCTTCCGTAATTCATGGTAGCATCAATAAGATTGCCCGCAAACATTTTCACTGAAAAAACTTCTATACCCATTTGCCGCCATAACTCTTTTGTCGCATCATCAAGCGAAAATAGCCCAAGAGCTTCTGGTTGATTTTTCTTCAGCTCCTCAGTAACAAAATTAAAATCGGTGGTATTGCGCTGGTAGGGAAGCTCAGTCCAATGCTCGATGCCCGCTGATTTCAAAATTTCTCGCGCAGGGATCATTAAGCTCTTTCCAAAGCCATCATTTTGATAAAAAAATGCAAATTTTTTTACCGCATACACATGCACCATATACAAAATCATCGCGTATACACGATCGGTGTTAGAACAACGCATATGAATAATGCCGCGATCACTTTGTTGCCTTGATTCCATATCGCCTGCAATAGGAAATGCGATAAGTAATTTATTTTCACGTATCATATCCATGACAGCATTCATCGTATCACTGCCGATAGGGCATAAGAAAATATCCACATTATTTTCACGCATCAGCGTTTCTATATTTTTACGCGCTTTATGCGGATCATACTCATCATCTAAAACGAACAGCTCCACATAACGGCCATGAATGCCGCCATTTTTATTACATTCTTTAAACGCAATATCGATACCTAACTTTGTTGAAAGACTAATATTCTGTACACCTCTTGATAAATCGAATGTTGACCCAATAGTAATCGGCTGCGATATTTTTACTGGTTCATTCAAACCTATTTCAACCCCCGAAAACGCAAGATACCGTTGTGCCTGCATTTCTGGATAAATAGATCGAACATCGCGACTATATAATGTGATGGTAGTTTGCTCGATACGCTTGCCCAGCGTCACCACCGCAAATGCGTCATGATAAAATTTATTCAATTTTTGATGTATCGATGTAGGGGATGAAAACACAGACCACGCGGCAACTCTATCCTCATACCCTAAAAAGACTGCCCCCGGCGGCCTTACCGCTTGCGTAACACCATCGATACTCCGAAACAACAATCGAACGTTATGAGGAATTTTACTCGGTATTCTATTCTGTAAATAATACACATTTACCGGATCGGTTTCCAAAAAAAAATCATTCATTAATGATTCATTCAACTCCTTAGAATGCATGTCATGGGCAGAAAAACGTATCAGATCGCGGCCATTATTATAATTGATATACAATGCATGCGGTAACGTATCAAAAAATTCACTAATCAAATATGCTAATGAACTTTTATCATGCATATCAGCTTCCCCCATCGTCATAAGGCGGTTCAGCAAGCTGCTTTTGTCCCACTCTACTTTACTTTCGTAAGGACCTTTGACATAAAAAACTCTGCCGGGATTCTTCAACATCAATGACACCATAACATTCAAAAGGCTTAAGTTATACGGTGTTCTTCCAATACCATTGGCATTAAAAACAAGGGTAACATCTGCAGGGACAATCGATAAATCATCGGCGAGAATATTTTGACGCCGTAATTCTTCTAAATAACGAACTAACGAATGGTACGCACCTTGCAAATCCCCCCATACAATAAATTTTGCATCGGCCTTTGCCGGCACCATCGCAACATATTTTCCATCATACCCTTGCAATCGCTGCTCTCGTATGATTAATCGCAATTCGCGCTTAAACTCATCTGCGTCAAATAATTCCGGAAAATCTATCAAATGCCAACGCTGTAACAATTGCTTAAACCAATTACCGGCTAATTTTTTATATAATGATGTATAATTGGGAAAAAAATCACTGTTATTCTCTGGTTGAATATGCTCTGGCAAAGCTCGCCCATGTTTTTGTATTTCTTGCAATGAACCATACGCGCAGAGTCGATCATGCGTATAACCCATGATGACCAGCAATGCAATATACCGCATATCATTCCCCATGTTTAATATGAACCACTTGAAAGGTTGAACAACATAAACATAAATACCACCACCGCAATTCCCTCAAACCCGATAATACAACTCTTTTTCATAAAAACGGTCATTTTATGGTTCAAGATATTAATAAATAAAATAAACAATGTTAAAAACAAGAATAAAAAAAAGAAATAATCAGCGTACAAAAGATACCCAACTTTAGGAGCTAACGATTCGATAACAAATCGATAGGTAACCAATCCAAGCGCTGCCTGAATTGGCATAGAAATTACCGAACTGGCATCTGATCTTTTGTTCGCATCCAATGTTAATGAAAACAGCGCTATAAAAAACATCATCAATAACGGGAGAATGATAGTAGCTGAATTACGCATACTCATGCCCCGCGCATAATCGATGGTAAACAAAACTGCTGGATATTTTAATATATCTTCGTTACCGAATCGAGACATATGTGCTACCAAATAACCAGCTTCAGCGTTTTGACGAAGATTATGCCAGCCCATATGACTCATGTCTTGGCCTACTACAAAATGTTCATTATTCGTCTCGAATATTAAATCAGCGGGAGTCAGCGTTTTATTAAGCAATACGATCGAAAATCGATGGTCATCCATGGGGAAAAATTTATAATTAAAGTTATTCGATACTTTAAGTCGAATATCATACCGAGCACGCAACTTATCATCAACTTTACGAATTTCAGGATTCGATTTATATACAATCTCACCGCGATCAAAGGTAAAATTCTGTAAAGAATATACTGATATATGGCTTGGATCAAAATCAAAGGTAACAATTGCATCAAGTTCAAAATGCGCTTTCATCATGTCAAATTCTAAATATTTATCTATATATAACCCAACAACAACATGAGCTGGATATTCACCCGCTCCATTCATTTTTTGTGGTTCAAGATGTTGCAATGGAATTTTAGGGGTAGCGGGGCTAAAAGTATCCACCATATAATAAACAAGAGTCAATAAAATAGATGCCGTTACAATGACCGTTGCAAAGAAAAATGCCGGGTGCACTGTTCTATCTGGCTGTAAAATTTCTTCTTCCATGTAAACCTCCATCTGCATAGCATTTCAATGAGCGGTACTGGAAGTCAATAGTTTTAGAAAAAATAATATGCTGACAACAACAATCGAATATTAGTTACCGGTGTTGTATTCGCGATCGTACCGCGATGAGTCACCATACCGTACGTCGCTCGCGTATATTCTAATTCTAACGCAAAACGAATCTGTTCGATATTCCACCATATCCGTGGCGAAACACGAAATACCGATGAAATGACTGGAAGAACATTGGGAATAGGAGCGGCTATATTGTAGGGAGGTGGCAAATCAGTTATATCTGGCTCTAAGCCATAAATAATAGGGAAATCACATTCATCTAAAAAAACACACGATGTAGCTCCTATATTTTTAACATACCCGATAAAAAAACCTGGTGCACATTTTTTACTATTAGAAGCAACATCAAGCCAACCATGCACCGTTTGAAATGGTGTATATGTTCGATAATCATTTGCCGGATTGATACAAGAAACGGCATAGCCGCCAATCGAACTTTGATCGACCAGATTTTGACCATAAATGCCTTTCGCACAATAGGTAATAGCGGGAGTTTTATAGGTCATATATGCAACGGCAGAAACATTATTCATCGATTCATCAACGGCATTCCCAAAATCATTAATAGTACGAGGGATAAGTCGTTTAAAATCGATAACACCACCCATACTCAAAATTGCATCTGGGCTGCAATCGAATCGGAAGGTAAGATCAGGAACAATTGCATGAATCAAATAAATCCCGCTATAGCCTATAGGACCATTACTTTGATAATCCTGGGATTGCTCTGAGGCGATAAAATCAAAAGTCCATGAGCCGTGTTTCCATGTATATCGCAATTGAGGATCCCGCGCATAAATATCGATAGGATTACCCGCATTATACGATACAACTGATGGGTAACATTTTTCAATAAAGAAAGGATGCCAATACTGCCCTAATAATATTTCATCATGATCACTTTGCAAATCAACAAATGCATTATACAACCGAAATGTATACAGGTTCACCGTGCCGGGGCCGGTAAAATCGGCTGAAACTTCACCACTTGATTTATAACACCCCAGCCAAGGTCCATTAATTCCCAAATGAACCCGGGTTTGTACCGCTGTCATATTATATTGAGGAACATCTAAAATATCACTGCCCCCAACATCAAAAATCTTTGGCAATGGATATAAATAGAACAGCCCATCATTTGCATCAAGCCCCTCATGCGTATCAAAATAACTATCATGTTCGACAAACCCACGCAACGTGAGCATTGACGAAATTGCTGGACGCGGGCCCATTTCTTCAGGTTGTTCTTCAATTAAACTTTGAAGAGATGGCGCAAAGCGATCTGGAACACCAGACGTTATTGCACGACAGTGCATGTTATACAAAACGATAAGCCATAACATTTGTACCATTGTTGCTCTATCTTACCATTTAGAAGAAATAATAAACTGCTAAAACTGGCCTCAAATTTTGCACATACTCTGCACAATGGGCTTTTGCGTATGGATCAAAATTAAACTTACCCCACGCTGCTCCGCTATACTGAAGCTCAAGCGCTACCCGTAACTCTTTAATATTCCAGACAATTCGTGGAGCAACTCGAATTACATAGGTAAGGTTAGGATCTCTTCCATAAATAATTGGATCGCCATTTTCATCAAATTCAAAAATTCTATCAACAGATCCCAACATCTTTAATGCGCCAATAAAAATTCCTGGCACAATATTTTCACACGTAGAATTAATATCGATCCATCCTTGTGCCGTCTGGAGCGGCGTGTAACAACGATTGCCCGTCAATGGATTTGTTTTTGTAACGGCATATCCACCAACGCCGAATAGATCAACAAGATTTTGTGTGTATAAAAATTTAACATCCACGACACATGCATTAAAATTACCCGCAAAATACGCAATTGCTGAAAAGTTATTAACCCATTCATCAACCGATTTAAATTTTACGCTTGGACAAGCAGAAGGCAAAACAGGAGGTTGGGCACACCCTGAAAGATCTACTCCCGAAAAAGCACCTGAAATACTCGAGTCGACAATGAAAAAAGTACGCGGCACCAATCGCTTAAAATCAAACCCAACACCAATAATATGTTTATCAATAAAATAACGAAACTGAGCATGTATATTTGGTAAAATTGCATGCCGCAAATAAAAAGAGCTGATTCCGATAGGACCATTACTTTTAAATGCCTCACCCTGCTCCAACGCAGCGAATATATATTCAAATTTTCCCGATCGATGCGTCCATCGAAATTGTGGATCACGCGCATATGCCTCAATAGGAGCTCCAATATCCCACCCCTTACCAAAACAATCATCAACAAATAATGGATGCCAATATTGACCAATCAGTATCATATCCGATTCATTGGCTAATTTAAAAAATGCATGACGCAAATGTAATGATGCTAAAGCAGAATTTAAAATGCCTGCAAAATCAGTTTCAATACGTGCCGTTGCCCTCCAACTATGAATATTCGGCCCTTCAACATCAAGACGCAACAGCGTACGGACTGCAGTCATATTAAAACGTGGAGTGTCGTTGACATCACTACAACATTCATCTAAGACTACGGGAGCTGGATACAATACGGTTAAGTCTTCTCGAATAGAAATCACTTCGCGAGTGTCATAAAATGAATCCATTTCAACTTCGCCGGACCATAATAACTTTGAACGCGGCGCATATGCCCAACTTGCAGGCGATGGCAATGGCTCAGCATGTATACTATTTTGAAAAAAAATAACGACAATCAGCGGATGCAAAAAAAACTTTTTCATTACACTTCTCTTGTTTTCAGCGGTATCAAGGCTTTTAATATAGAAAAGTTACCCCAAAAAGAAAAGTGGAACTTTATGTTTTTTTAAAGATTATTCATAAATAAAACAAAAAGCTCTGTGTTTGCAAACACAGAGCTAAAAATTTAAAAACAAATTTATAAACAGATATTTATTTACGACTTTGTTAAAAAATCCCAGGCGCCACCAAGCGAACCAAATATGAGGGCAATATTTAATTTAGGATCATCACTCATGCTTGCCATTTCACTTAACAATTGCGCAACACCATGTAATACTGCACATTGACGACGAACACCAGATCGATCATATCCCGGAACTTGTGACAATATTAAGTCATTTGCACTCAAAAACAAAACCCCCGTTGCGAGCTCTTGCACTGATACAAATGGCTTTGTGGAAAAAAAATGAGCCGGCCGTTTTGCAGGAATAAGTTTACTCAACAACTTTTGATTGGTAACACCGTGAAGACATCCTAAAGCCATTGAAAATAGATAGCATCGAGTCGTTGGATCTATTGGTTTACTGATTCCCATGAATCCACAAGAAATAATCAATAAAAAAATTTTATGTATGTTCATAGATAACAACTCCAAACTATATTATTTAGAATTCAAAAAACGCCACGCATAACCGCAACAACCCCACCACAATGAAAAGTTTAATGTTGGCTTAGCTCCGTCCGACATCTCACCAACCGCTTGCGCCAACCCATGCAGCATCAAACATTTTTCTTTCACACCCAAATCTTTGTAACCAGGCATATCTGCCATAAGCATATAATTTATACCAAGAAATACCGAACCGCTATAATACTCTTCTGTTGAAGCATTAATCCAACTATTAGGTTGTTTGGGAGCCATTAATTTTTTATTAACAATACCATGAACCAGCCCCAATGCAGCTGATCCCAAATAGCATTTTGCTGCATCATTATTATTTGATGCGTCATCAGCAAAACCTGTGCTTACACAACCCATTGATAACACAGTAAGCATTAATTTTTGTATATTCATGATAACATCCCCGCAATAATACTTAATTAAACGACTAGATTTAGAATAACAGAACGAACAACTTTGTTCCAGTCTGCGCAAGTTTTGGATATACAAATATGTTCTGCAGTAATATCGAAACATTCATAAAAAGAAATGCTATTAATCCGTTCGCCCTGAGTAAGCGAGCACAGCGAGTGCATCGAATTTCCGGGCCCCATGCCACTTCGGGTCCCAATCTTCTGATTGGGCGAAAGTCATGGGAGGAAATGGGTACGAACGGCAAAAATATATTTAAACAAAAAAATAAACCAATCATGGCTGACACGACAAGCGTTAAAAAAGCATGCCCCGCGAGTTCTTATAAGCTCTCGCGGGGCACCAAATCAATTACGATCAAATTCAATATAACTCGATTATAAGCTGCTGTGGCTTCCGATTGCACGCATAAAGGCTTCTAACGCTGGCACGATAGAGTATCGATATGGCCCACCCTCTCCCCTTTGCAAGCTCCATATCATATCACTAAAGGATTTTAAAACGGCAGGGCTCGCGCCTTTTGCTATCAAATATTCCTCGGCTTCCGCTCTTACCTCTTTAACAGCAGCCTTCGATTTTGCATCAAAATCTAACGCGTGACCATCAAAACGATAACCTACCATAAAACCAGGTCCTCCCCAATTTACTTCAGCAACTGCGGTTGAGAAAAGCCACTCGGTATCTGCGAGAGATATCTCTGCAGTCACAAAACCTACAAACTGCACAAACGCTTCTTTTGTTAGTCGATGACTAATAATAAATCCCCGATTAACTTCGTACCAATCCTGCAATTTCTGCAAGACCTCCCGTTCATAGTAAGCTAATTTTTGCGAAAGTCGATCGACACCAATATCTACCTTCTTAGCAGCATCAGCAGCCGCCGCGTTCACACCCACGGCAACAAACACCGCAGCAAGCATACTCAATGTTAGAAATAATTTCTTCATAACCTCTCCCTTGTACTATCTGGTTTATTGAATAATATTCTATTATGATTATATATATATATATATCAAAATCAATAGTTTAAACAAAAATATTATTATTTCTTTTCTTAGGTTTTTTGGAGAGGGGAGAAGAGCCAATGGCATAGTATGGCAGACGAACGGCCCAAATCAAGTTCCGGAAAAGATCTAGTAAATTCGCCAAACCATTTTTCTAATAGATCCCCACGAATGGAGTATAAATTTCCTGTATCTAAATCTTTAAAAATTTGAATAATTCGCCTAACACCGCGCTCGACAATCTAATAACTCACGCGACTTAAAAATCAACAATGATATCGCCGCCGGTGTCATACCCTGAATTAATAATGCCTGCGCAATCGTTGCCGGCTTATATTTTATCAACTTTTGTTGCAACTCGATCGAAAGCCCGGGAACTGTCTTATAATCTATCTCTTCTGGTATCGCTAATTCTTGATAATGCAAAACCTTTTCAATTTCACGATCTTCACGTTTTAAATATGGACCATATAATAAATCAGCATGAATCGAAGCTAACGCACGGTCTGAAAGTTGCGTCGGTGATGCTGCAATAATACGTTGATATACCGCATCGATATCGCCATCAGCCAACAATCGCGCAATAATATTCAGATCTTTTGATGAACTTTGTAATGCCGCCAGGACTGTTGCAATCTGTTGTTTTTCATATTGAATTGCATCATATAGATCTTTTTTGATTAAACCCAATGCGTATGCAGTATCTGCTAATCGAATAAACACATTATCTTGACGCAATACCAAGCGCCGCTCTGCACGAGAAGTAAACATACGATATGGTTCATCCGCGCCTAAAGTTACTAGATCATCTATCATGATACCGATATAACCTTCAGTGCGATTCATAACATAAGCCGGTTTACCAGCAGACTTAAGATGTGCATTAATACCCGCAATAATCCCCTGTCCTGCCGCTTCCTCATACCCCGTTGTCCCATTAATTTGGCCCGCTAAAAACAGCCCGTTCACCGTTTTTAATTCAAGCGTATGTCGCAATTGCGTTGGCAATACATAATCATATTCAATAGCATATCCTGGACGAGCGATAATAGCATTTTCAAATCCGGCAATCGTTTGAATAAATTCTCGTTGTGCTTCGAGCGGTAATGATGTTGACAAACCATTTGGATAAATTTCTTCAGAACTTGCACTTTCAGGCTCAACAAAAATATGATGTGCTGTTTTATCGGCAAAGCGAGAAATCTTATCTTCTATCGATGGACAATATCGTGGCGGAGTTCCTTGGATTACTCCTGTATAAATAGGTGAAAGATGTGCATTTTTTTTAATGGTAGCATGGGTCGTTTCATTTGTGTAGGTAACAAAACAATCGATTTTATGCTGCACTTTATGCGGATAAAATTCAAACAAATTGTTTAAATCATCAGAACCTTGCCGCTCCATAACAGAAAAATCGATACTTGAACGTAATAATCGCGGAGGGGTACCTGTCTTGAGACGAGCCATCTGCAAATGTAATGATCGTATCGATGCCGCCAAACCAACAACCGCTTCTTCCCCTTGACGACCACCAGCATAGTTCTTTTGACCAGTATGAATAAGTCCATTTAAAAATGTACCTGTCGTTAAAATAACAGATGGAGCATGATAGGTTGCTCCTTCACGAGTTGTCAGCCCCTTGATCGATGCATTCTCGATTAAAAGATCTTCCACCATGCCAGAAACACAAGTAAGATTTTCTGTAGTTTCTAACGTCTGACGAGCCAATTTATTGTATGCATTTTTATCGATCTGCAAACGCAACCCATGAACCGCAGGCCCCTTGCGCGTATTTAGCATGCGAGCCTGCAAATATGTTTGCGTACAAAGCTTTGGCATTAACCCGCCAAATGCACTAATCTCAAATACAATATGACCCTTACCAATACCACCGATTGCAGGGTTACAGGGCATATATCCAATTTTATCTAAACTTAAAGTAATTAATAATGTTTTTGAGCCCATACGCGCGGCAGCATACGCAGCCTCTATACCAGCATGCCCGCCACCGACAACAATCACATCAAATGTATTCCAACTGCTCATGTATGAAAAACCTTAGTAAGTATCCTACTCAAATAATATTATATGATACCACAAAGGCTCATAACGAGCCAATCATAGATTATTGTATGCAACAGGAATCTGAACACAAAGGTTTACTATTTTGAATTAAAACTGCAGGAGCTGGACACCCAAAAAATTCACAGATAATCTTCTGCACAGATACTGGCAAAGCTTTAAAGGTTTGCAAATGATCCGGTGGCAATTTGGTGATAATTCCCTTAGGCTTTTGCAAGATAGTGTCCTCATATTCCACTTCATCTTCGACATTAAGACCAACAATAACAGGAGTCAGATCGCTCGCATACACCATATGCTTTTGGGGTGAATGCGCAAGCGATGCAAGCTGCTGCTCTTGGAGCCAAGCCAGTAATTTCTTAATGCCAAACAAAAGTCGTAACGGAAATGTTTGCAGCTCTTTTATCTTTTCTAATAACGGACTCCATACATGAGCTGTATTGCCAGCAACTGTCGTTAAAGATATCGCGCAATTCATACAAATATTTGAAATCGCAGCGACATGTCCCCATATGATATTTTTTACTTGAAATCGTTTTAAACTATCATTCCATTCCCAGAGACGAACGGCACTATCAGTCGACCCTGTCGCGATATATTTATTATCTATTGCTACTGCCGTCACCGCTCCTCGATGTCCTTCTAATATATATTCTGTACCACCTTGCTGTCTGACAATGGCCGTTTTATTTTCACAACCGATAACAACTGTTTTATGGCTATCAAATGCTATACTACGTACCGGCGATTCAGCATCCACATCAATAATCGTATCATCTGGATATACCACACGAGCAAACCCATCAGAAAACCCAATCGCAACCCCTTCAGCACTTCGCATAAATACGGTAACTTTCTTCTTATAAAAGGCTTGCATGTCCTGACAAAATGCGTCGTCTGAATATTGCTCAACCGGTTTTCTTAACCGTACTGCCAACGATTCTGCTATCGGTAATTGCGGCATAACTAAAGTTTCAAAACGATAGCCAAATGGGAAAAAATCCATAGCCTCAATACAATAACTTCGCACAATGGCTTGCAACGCTGTTGGTAGCATAGACAAGAGATCATCGTCTGACACTGGATCCCTTTTTTCTTCTATCCGTTTTTCCTCTAACCGTTGCTCCTGCCCGTCCATACAAATCGATTTTTTAATAATCGATTTTTTAATACACATAAGTGGAACGGGCGCAATGTGCACTGGCATCACCCGTTCAAGAACGGCAACAACACTCTGTACACATCCGAGACCGAACAATATCATCCCTAACACAAATCTCATATAAACCTCACTTTAATCATAGAAAATCATATACATCTCCTATTATTATATCCTATTTGAAAATTTTGTTACTTTTGCTTAAAAAAACATGCCTTCTCGGGTTCAACCTATCAAAAAAATGGGGGAGGAATCCGCAGACCCTCCCCCAATAACCTTCTTAATTACAGATTTATGACTTACCATATATTGCTATTTTAATGCCCGTATTATTTTAAGCTTTAATTTAAGCTTGTCCCCTGCACTTAAACCATCAACTTTCTTTCTCATAATCGTTTGAATTGAAGCCGGAAGACTATCAAATACCTGTTCCATTGCTTTCATAAATTGTTGCGCTTCTGTAATATTTCGTACGTTTTGCAAAATTGCACAAGAATTACAACAAGATGGATCTTTTTGTAATAACACTAAGATCTTTTCACAAAGCTGCTTTGGATTTACGGTAAGCGGTTTATTGACGTCCATTAAATCAAATAAATGCTCAATAACTTCTTGGACATGTTGTGGTAATCCTGCTGCTTCTGCAGGAATCTTTGCCTGCAATAGAACAGGCGACTCCGCACAAAGAAGAATATTGATACCTAAAAATCCTGCTTTTATATAATTAAATTTCATAACTTTCCTCAAATGTTGTAGGTTATAATTTATAGTTTTGAGAGTTTTTACTATTAAAACTCAGTTTAAATCATTGCGGCATATCGTCAAAAGGGGGGTCAATCACTCGATTCTCAGCTTTATTCGCTATAAATCCGGCTAAATTTAATCGTTTAAGAATACACAAGGTATAGCCCTTATCCTGTATTAAGCAGGATCTTACCATATACATTTCAAGATATGCGAGGTTTGTTTTTATGATTCACTATATATCCCTGATGCTACAAGAATCATGTACTGCTTTAAATATGGTGCATTACATCAGTTTTCGAGCGCCTGCTGCACTTTTGACGGTTCTTTTTCTATCACTGATTGGTGGCGGATACTTTATTACTGCCTCACAAAAATTCTTCCGCTCAAAGACACGTGATTATACACCTGACACCCATAAATTAAAGGGTGAAATGCCCACCATGGGCGGTATTTTTATATTGGGAGTTATCATCATCACCGCTCTTTTATGGTGTGATATAACCGATCTTCATATATGGATTATGCTCTTTTGTTTAGTAAGTTTTGGAGCGATCGGTTTTTGGGATGATTGGTTAAAAATCAAGACAAAACGGGGCATATCCGAAAAGTTCAAGTTCCGTGCACAAATACTCTGTGCAACCATTACCATCTTATTATGGTTCTGGCTTTGCGAGCCTTCAACAAAACTATGTATCCCATTCCTTAAAACGTGCACCCCTGACATAGGATATCTTCTTATTCCATGGGCAATATTTATTATTATTGCCACCAGTAATGCGGTCAATTTAACCGATGGCCTTGATGGACTTGCTCTTGGATCTTTAATCCCTAATTTTGCAACATTTTCTATTATGTCATATCTCACGGGTCATATCATTTTTGCACAATATCTTCATCTCCCTTTTACCGGAACTGCCGAACTCAGCATTCTTGGGGTGATCCTCGTCGGGGCATCGTTAGGATTTTTATGGTTTAATGCATATCCTGCACAAATATTTATCGGCGATGTTGGATCGTTATCCTTAGGTGCAAGCCTCGGGCTTATGGCAGTCATGACCCGCCAAGAATTTCTTTTGATTATTTCGGGAGGTCTTTTTATCGTTGAAACAGTATCGGTACTTTTGCAGGTATTCTCATATCGGTATTTTAAACGAAGAATATTCAAAATGGCGCCTATACACCATCATTTTGAACTACTTGGTTGGCCAGAAGCAAAAATTACGGTTAGGTTTGGCATCATATCACTCATCCTTTGCTTAATGGCATTAATCACCCTTAAGATTCGGTGATCAATCTTCGTTCGCCCTGAGTAAGCGCAGCGCATCGAATTTCCGGGTCCCATGCCATTGCATGGGCGGAAATGGGTACGAATGATTATCATGCATCTAATGCATCATAAGACCGAAACATGCAACTGATTCCAACCAATATCGATACAAAAATTAACGCCGGCACATACCCATACAATAAAAAACTTCGCACAATCGAAGTCATCAATAATAAACAACTCATAATTCCCAACACCGGAATAACTGCAATAGTTTTGTGCACACGATATGTCGCGCATAATAGACCGATAACGCACAAACTATACGAAATAACGCTGCCCAAAGCTAATATTTGCTGTAAAGGAATTTGATTACCTTGACTGAAAAAAAGATATGCCGCCGCAATCAACGCCTCGATAACAATACATGCTGCCGGAATTTGATGCTGGTTTAACCGAGAAAAGATCGCTTGCTTGATCGTATGACCCTGCACTGCAACTTCAAATAAATTCCACGCATTACTATACATAATACCGTATGCTGCTCCTAATGCTGATGCAGCAATGCCAATATGCAAAATACCCTTCAACACATGATAGGCATCTGGAGAAAGAGAAAACATCGAAAGCAATGCGGGAAATGCCTGCAAATAACTGGACATACCCTCAAACATATTTCCCAAGCTCCCGTAGAACATGCCTTGGAACAAACACACAAAGGTAATCCCCAACGCATAGGCAAATAACATCGCACGTGGGCCATCACGCTCAGGATTTTGCAGCGCCCGACTTAATGAGCAACTGACCTCAAAACCGGTAAAAGCATATAAAATAAAAGGAACACTGGTAACAATACCACTGGCATACAGATGTGATGTATCAAAGTTATGAACATTAAAGAGATACAATCCGGTTATAATAACAAATAATATCGGAATAAACTTACAGACCATAAAAACAAGCTGAATTCGGCGTCCAACCCGAAGGTTCAAGGTATTAAGTGCCGCAAAAACGGCAATAACGCCATAATCTATGAATAAGGTTGGAAATTGCGCCAACCACGGAAAAATAGTTTGCAGCAATGAAATACAGACATGCACCGCCAATGCACAAGACGCAAGCTTGGCGACAAAATAGCTCATAATCGCTAAAAATCCTGCATAAGGATGGATATTGGCACCATAATCATAAAATGTTCCACCACGATGCATTTTTGCAAGCGCTGACATACTTATGATTAAGGGTAATATCAAAAGCCCAACCAAGAGGTAAGCAAATGCGCCCAAACCCCCGGCGTTTTTTGATAATAAGACCGTATTAATAAAAATCCCCGCGCCTACCATCACATTCAAATTGATGAGTACTGCCGATGAGAGAGAAAGCTTGTTATGAACAGACATGCAAAATTCCCGGAAATATTACTAAAATTAAGTTGATTAAGGTAAATTATGTATATGTAAGATTACTATATGAATGAAAGAAGCACAAACCAAGCATAACATGCAACGCTTGTACCATAAAACGTACAGGCATGTTGTCTTTTGACCTCAATTCAATTTCCCTAAAAACAGCTTACACACCGCGTATAATGGATAAGAATGTATGACATCATGCACCGAATAGTTATGCGCAGAAAATCGCAACCCATAAGGTGATTGTGGATGGCTCTCTAAAAACATCCGCATGCTTTTTAAGGTGCTCCCATAGCCACTTTTTACTTCAAGGGGTATAATGCGACCTTCATGTTGAATAAGATAATCAATTTCCGCTTCACTCCCTTGCGCATTTCTTCGCCAATAAAATAACTGTGCTCGCTGCCCAGGATCTGCATAAACCAGCAACTCTTGTCCAATAAATGCTTCTATCAACGAGCCCTTATTAACAAATTCCTGAACAGGATTTAAAAACCACATTTTTAAATCGAGCCCTAAAACGGTTTGACTTAAAGCGACATCCAAAAATAATAATTTAAAATCATGCAAATCCGCTTCAGCACCTAATGGAATCCCATGACCAGCGGTACACATAACTTGATGTATAATGCCTGCATAACCTAACAAATCTATACACGGCGCCAATTCCCGCTTGCGATACTCACCGTCAATGGCACTATATTTAAATTTTGTACCGAGCTGCCGAGGAATTCCCGCCACTAACTTTTCAAGATATTTAATCTGAAATCGTTGTGCATACTTACCAAAATCCTGCCGATATGTATCAAGCAAAGCCTGATGCACGGCAAAACAAACTTTTGGATCCCGCGTTATTACCCATTTTTGTACCGCCTCAGGCATGCCACCAATAGCGAGATACTCTCCTACAAGCGCCAACAATTTATCATGAATAACATTACTCAAAGGAATTGTTACTTCATGTTGTAATAACTCTTTGACCAACAAATCATGATCTCCTGCCTGCAAGAATTCAATAAATGATAATGGATACATATATAATGAAGTTACTCTCCCAACGGGAATACCAACACTCCGTATTGCAAAATCCAACAACGATCCAGCCGCAATAACATGCTGCTGCGGAAGCTCTTCATAAAAATAGCGCAATGCCGTCAATGCTCGAGGAACTTCTTGAATTTCATCAAAAAACAAAAGCGTCTTACCGGGAATAATCGATTGTCCCGTAATTAAAGAAAGATCTCGTACTATTATGGCCGGATCAAGATTGCCCTCAAATACAGATCGCGCTTCAATATTTGCTTCAAAATTAATCTCAACAAAATTATCAAACATTGTACCAAGCTGACGCACTGCATATGTTTTCCCCACCTGCCGAGCACCGCGCAATAATAATGGCTTTCTATGAGGAGAATCTTTCCATTCACGCAGATATTTATCAATAAGTCTTTTCATGAATAATTACCTAATTTATTTCAACTCAACCTTAAATGGTCAAAATCGACGCATGAAATCACACAGCGATGGTTATTTTTTACGGTTATAAATACATGCTCATGGTTAAAATATACGCATAAAGAAACAAAAAGAACAAGACTATTCTCTACTGTTTAAAAATTGCTTTACATTTTAATTTTTTATGGCAAAATTATAAATACAATCAGAGAAATAAATCTCTTGCGCATCAAAAATACGACATGTCCCATTGAGGGACAACAATACAAACCACTTTAGATAGCTAAGGAGTCAGAACTATGAAATTATTACGTTACGCA
>Ga0206997_10039_pt1 | contig 43180 bp, 32 predicted proteins | sample Alteio_BWMinCont_3_FD_153478 | JGI IMG/M metagenome (GOLD analysis project Ga0206997, IMG submission 153478) | Enriched cells from forest soil in Barre Woods Harvard Forest LTER site, Petersham, Massachusetts, United States -... | ecosystem: Environmental > Terrestrial > Soil > Temperate forest >...
ATGCCGACAATAAAGTTGTTTCTAACCCTAATATAGGATATGGGCTTAGTACCATAAAATATGCGGATGGAAAAACCAAAGAGTTTTATAAAATTGGGATGAGTGCAAACACAAGCGGGATATCTGTTTATATACTTGGCATAGATGATAAAACGTACTTAGCCAAAACCTATGGAAAAAAAATAGGCAAGGCAACCGTTACCGGATATTGCATTAAGTTTAAAACGCTAAAAGATATAAATATTGAAATACTTGAAGCGGCGATACGAGATGTTGAATGATTTACGTGGGGTGGCTCACGCTTTGTCATTTCGACTGTAGGGAGAAATCTTTATTTGGGATTAGGTAGTTTACAAATAAAGATTTCTCAGTCGTGCCTCCTTCGAAATGACAACCACATTTATTGGTTTTCAAAATAACCTAAAAAAACACCGTTAGTTATTCTTCTGGGGTTTAAGCCATTTTGATCGTATAAGGTACAATTAAAAGTTGCCAAAAACTTTATATACTGGTTTCCTGCAATCCATTGCTCCTGAGTAGCAACAATAGAAAATAGGCTTCCTGTTTGCGAACCGTTAGTTGTAGACCAAGTAGCTCCGGTATCTGACATGGTAATTTGAATTCCGTTTGCAGCATTAACCGAATAAGCTATACTGCCTGTAGTAAAATAATTTTTAAAAGTAGTGCTATCAGGCTCTAAAGCCCCAAAAGACAACGTGCCTTTATCAATTTCTAAATATACTTGGCTGGTTTTTACATTATATATACTGGCGCTATACTGTTTTGTACTGTAGGTTGTTGTGTTTACCGGTGCAATAGAACCTGTACCATACATATAGGTGTTGCCGTTGCTAATGTATGGGTTAACAGCCACCCCGTTTATACTATAACTTACTTGTGGTGCCGAATTAATGGTAGCCGGGGCAGATGTTACCGGTACGGGTGTAGGCGTGGGTGTTGTAGTTTCTTTTCTGCAAGAAATTACCAGTAACGATACCATTAGTAATGCAACTATTTTTTTCACCTTACTATAAATTTACATAAAACCCAGCAAATAATCCGCTAAATCTAATTATTTGTATATTTGACTGAAGAATGAAATTTATAGCCATCATATTTGTTACCTATATTAGTGTGTTAACTATTCAGCCATTGGCAACTACTTTTTATTCGTATATGACAGAGCAGGAGTGTGAAAGTTTTTGTGATGACACTTGTTGTAAAGACGAACAAGCCTCTGATAAACAAGATGAAAATAATTGCTGTCCTAATGGTGTTTGTAATCCTTTTGAACAATGTAATTGTTGTGTTGGTGTAACAATTTCTCATAACTGTTTTCAGCCTATTGAAATGATGCTTTATACCAACTTTATACAACCTATTGCAACCGATATTAATTCAAATTATTCGGCAGATTGCTTTCGCCCTCCTAAAACTGTTTGATTTTCTCAAGAGTGAAATTCAAATTAGTTAATCTTAAAATTTAAACAAATGAAAAAAATATTTTTAGTGTTAGCCGCTATTAGTTTTATAACTATGGCTGCTAAAATGCCAACGGTAAATAAAAACGTTGTAAAAACCGAATCAATTAATGAAAAATACAAAGAGTGCATTGCCGCATGTGAAGCCTGCATTACATCATGCAAAAGCTGCGAAGCATCTTGCTCAAAAAACGCATCTTGCTCAAAAACCAGTAAGGAGTGTATCGCTTCTTGCGAAAAAGCAGTAAAAGCAATGAAGGCCGATAGTAAAGATGCAAAGAGCATTTGTGCTGAATGTGCTAAGGCATGCGAAAAGTGCGCATTAGAGTGTGATAAATGCGAAGGCGAGCAAAGTAAAAAATGCGCTGAGCAATGCCATAAAACGGCAAAAATGTGCAGCCAAATGTAATTTAATGAATAGTATATTCATGAATTAAAAGAACGCCTCAGAAATGGGGCGTTTTTTATTTATGATAACCCACCAAATAATCTGCTAAATATAAACCTTGTTGTTTTTGTTGTGGGGGTGGCAGCTTTTAATTTTTAATTTCTGTGGTTGATTCAGATTTTAGATTAAAAATAAAAAGTTTATCAATGCCGCCTTTTCTTGGGTTGAATTTTAGATTACCAGTACTGCTTTGATTATCGGTTACTGTATAAGTTACGGTATTAGTTTGCTTATTAACCACAAAACTTTTTACATGGAGATTGTTAGGAGAAATTTGTTTAACATTTTGCCCATGTATATCGCATATAAATAAATAATCAGAATGACCAAAAACTTTTTTACCATCTGCATCAAAATCTAAAGTTCTTGCTTTAAATAACACATATTTTTGCCCCTTATATTCGCCGGGATTATTTGCAAAAAATTGAGTTATATTAAAAGTTTTATAGAGATTGAGTTTATACTGTATGTTAACTTTTGTGTCGATGAATATGAGGCTTCGCCCGCTATCACCAAACACTGAAAATACTACTATAGGTGTAGATTCAATTTCTTGTTCATTCTTATCGATAGAATACCTGTTGGTTTCTTGTTTGAAGTTTTCTTGCCCAAAAGAACAAAATGAAATAATTGTGAAAGTGATTAATAATATAATTGATTTCATACGGTCAATAATTGCATTTAACTTTTAATAAAGATACTATTTTTTGTGCCACCAAATAATTGGCTAAATCCAATCCTTGTTGTTTTTGTTGCGGGAGGCTCACGCTTTGTCATTTCGACCGCAGGGAGAAATCTTTATTTGGGATTAGACCGTTTGCAAATAAAGATTTCTCAGTCGTGCCTCCTTCGAAATGACAAAGCGTAATAAATAGTGTTGAGGTTTGTTGTTGCCACAGGATTACAAATCCAGCGGAGCGGGGGGCAAAAAAGGCTTTATGTTATATTTTAGCGTTTTTTAGGTTCGTTATTTTGTATTTCATTTCAAAATCAAGTGATGTTCTATTACTCAAGATAAGTTTTTGAAACGAGGCAACTAGAACTGCTACAGCTAAATTTTGATTATCATACAGTTTCATCCAATGATTAAATATTTTATCTGTATTGTCAACTAGCAAAAACTTATGACTGAAATTTAATTCTCCATGAACTAAGCGGGAGCGATAGTCATATAAATCTTGGAATGACTTTTTAAACTCTTTTCGCTGTCCAAGGAAGAATTGGGATTTAGAATTCACTTGCGTTACAATATCTTTATTCCCCTTAGCATATAAAGATTCAAGCCCAACCATTATCCAAAAAAGCTCTGTGCCGTCATCTCCTTCACCACCTCTATCATTAAACATATATGAAAAGGCATTTAATGCTCGTCCAATTTTATCATCACTTACACTATCTGTTTGATTTTGATAATTTTCTACCCACAAAATGGTTTTTTTTAAATCTATCATTTTTATTTTCGGCCACTTTAGTTTTTTTGCCCTTTCAATACTTTGTCCAATGCTATGAATAAATGGATAAAAGGTTGCAACTAATTTATCATTGATAAAAACTTTTGCTCCTCCTCCAATCTCTATACCGCCTTTTTTAGCAATGCTTATTGCAATGATTAAATCTCTCAATCTTTTTTCTATAAAATAGTCGATACTAAGTTTATTATTAGTGAAATTTTTTTCTTCCGCATTAAATTGGATAATCAGAATGGTATCTGTTGTTAGTATACTAAATCGTTTTTTAACTTTCGTTATTTGCTTAGCATTTTTTGCAAATGAAAATTTTACCTTGTCAACTATGATTTTACCGTCAAATGTAAATTGATAATAAGTAGATAGATTTTCAATTTCTTCGTAAACATTTTTCCACTCCTTGTCTGTCAAATTTTCAGAAAACCGAGCTCCCAAGTATGCTTCAAATTTGAATTGTCCCATGAGTGTAGTTTAAATATTTATGTTTTTTTATTTTTCTAATAAAACTAATTTAGAAAAATATCACACATCTCTTGTCATTGCGAGGAGGAACGACGTGGCAATCTAAATAAATGTGAGATTGCCACACTACGCTGCGCTTCGTTCGCAATGACAAGCGTTACATATTCCTCCTGTACTGTCCACCAACTTCAAATAGGGCATGGGTAATTTGCCCCAGGCTGCAGTATTTTACGGTTTCCATTAGGGAGTTAAAAATGTTGCCGTTTTGTATGGCTACGTGTTGTATTTCTTTCAGTTTTGTTTTACCGGTGTCGCCTGCGTTTTTCCAAAGGGTTTGTACGGTTTGTATTTGAAACTCTTTTTCCTCTTCGGTACTGCGTATAACTTCTTTCGGTATAATGGTTGGCGAACCCTTGCTCGATAAAAATGTGTTAACCCCCACAATAGGATACTCGCCCGTGTGTTTCAGGGTTTCGTAATACAAACTTTCTTCTTGTATTTTGCCGCGTTGGTACATGGTTTCCATAGCGCCTAAAACACCACCACGTTCGCTTATACGGTCAAACTCGGTTAACACGGCTTCTTCTACCAAATTAGTAAGCTCCTCAATTATAAACGAACCTTGTAATGGGTTTTCGTTTTTAGCCAAGCCCAACTCCTTATTAATAATTAATTGTATGGCCATAGCACGGCGCACACTCTCTTCGGTAGGGGTTGTAATGGCCTCGTCGTAAGCGTTAGTGTGTAACGAGTTGCAATTATCATAAATGGCATACAGGGCTTGTAGCGTGGTGCGTATATCGTTAAAGTCAATCTCCTGCGCGTGTAAACTTCTGCCACTGGTTTGTATGTGGTACTTCAGCATTTGCGAACGCTCGTTTCCGCCATATTTAAATTTCATGGCTTTAGCCCAAATTTTACGCGCCACACGGCCAATTACGCTATACTCAGGGTCGATACCATTACTAAAGAAGAACGAAAGGTTAGGCGCAAAATCATCTATGTGCATGCCACGGCTTAAATAATATTCAACAAACGTAAAGCCGTTTGCAATAGTAAATGCAAGCTGTGAGATAGGATTGGCACCTGCTTCGGCAATGTGGTAACCCGATATAGATACCGAATAAAAATTACGGACTTTGTTATCAATAAAATATTGCTGCACATCGCCCATAACACGTAACGAAAACTCGGTACTAAAAATGCAGGTGTTTTGCGCTTGGTCTTCTTTTAAAATATCGGCTTGTACGGTACCACGTACTTGGGCAAGTGTGTCAACTTTAATTTTGCTGTACACATCTGCAGGTAAAACCATATCGCCGGTAACACCAAGCAACATTAAACCTAAACCATCATTTCCTTCGGGTAAAGCACCGTTATATTTTGGGCGGGCTATGCCTTTTGCTTTATAGATGGCATCAATTTTCTTTTCAACTTCTTTTTCTAAACCGTTTTTCTTAATGTAAATTTCGCATTGTTGGTCGATGGCTGCATTCATAAAAAATGCGGCTATAATAGCTGCCGGACCATTAATGGTCATTGATACCGAAGTTTTAGGGTCAGCTAAGTTGAAACCACTATACAGTTTCTTCGCATCATCTAAACAGCAAACACTAACACCGCTGTTACCCACTTTACCATAAATATCGGGGCGATAATCAGGGTCTTGTCCGTATAAAGTAACACTATCAAACGCGGTACTTAAACGCGCAGCAGGTAAACCTTTACTTACGTAATGGAAACGTTTGTTGGTTCTTTCAGGGCCACCCTCGCCGGCAAACATACGGGCAGGGTCTTCGCCTTCGCGCTTAAACGGATAAATGCCCGCAGCATACGGAAACTCTCCGGGAAAGTTTTCCGTTAAGTTCCATTTCAACACATCGCCCCACGAACGGAATTGTGGCACCGCAATTTTTGAAATTTGTGTATGCGATAAACTTTCGTAATGCGTTTTAATTTTAATTTCTTTATCACGCACTTTAAAAACATAGTACTCGTTGGTGTACTGTTTTTTACGGTCTTCCCAAGTATCTAATAATTTTTTATTGTGCCCGTCTAAATCAAGTGCAATGGTTTCGTACTCTTCTTCCAGCGATTTAATCAAACGGTCTCTATCAGCCAGTTTGCTATCACGTAAGGTGTCAATGGTTTTACGAATGCCATAAAGTTTCTCTGCAATGTCTGATTGCTGACTTGCACGTTTATCGTAAGCGCGGTTGTTTTCTGAAATCTCACTTAAGTAACGTGTACGAGCAGGCGGAATGATATAAATCTTTTCGCTCATCTCGTTTGTAATCACAAAATTCGATTTTAAATCGGCACCCGTTCTCTCCACCATTTTATCCATCACCGCTTTGTATAAACGGTTCATGCCAGGGTCGTTAAACTGAGATGCAATTGTTCCGTACACCGGCAAAGCATCATCACTTGCATCCCATAAATTGTGGTTGCGTTTGTACTGTTTTTTTACATCGCGTATGGCATCAAGTGCGCCACGTTTATCAAATTTGTTTAAGGCAATAACATCGGCAAACTCAATCATGTCAATTTTTTCTAACTGAGTAGCTGCTCCGTATTCGGGTGTCATCACATACAAGCTCATGTTACTGTGCTCGGTAATTTCGGTATCGCTTTGCCCTATACCGGCAGTTTCTAAAATAACTAAATCGAAGTTAGATGCCTTTAAAATATCTACGGCATCTTTCACATATTTAGATAGTGCTAAGTTGCTTTGGCGGGTTGCCATACTGCGCATAAACACACGCTCGTTGCGAATGGCGTTCATACGGATTCTATCACCCAACAAAGCACCGCCAGTTTTACGTTTACTTGGGTCAACCGAAATAATGCCTAAGGTTTTGTTTGGGAAATCAATTAAAAAACGGCGCACCAACTCATCTACCAACGATGATTTACCTGCACCACCTGTACCTGTTATACCAAGTACGGGAGTTTTAGATTTGCTTGCCTGCTCTTGTATTTTTTTAAGCATGGCCACATTTTCTTCACCGTGGTTTTCGGCTGCCGAAATTAAACGTGCTATTGATTTGTGGTCTCTTTCTTTCAGATGCCCAACCTCTCCGTTTAAATGCAAGCTCGGGTCGTAGTCAGATTGTTGAAGCAAATCATTTATCATGCCTTGCAGGCCAAGCGCACGCCCATCATCCGGACTATAAATGCGTGTAATGCCGTAGTTGTGTAACTCTTCAATTTCGGTAGGTAAAATAACACCGCCACCGCCACCAAATATTTTAATGTGCGAGCAACCGCGTTCTTTCAGCAAATCGTACATGTATTTAAAATACTCTACGTGTCCGCCTTGGTAGCTGGTAATGGCAATAGCATTGGCATCTTCCTGTATGGCGCAATTAACCACATCCTGTACCGAGCGGTCGTGCCCCAGGTGTATCACCTCGGTACCGCTGCCCTGCATAATACGGCGCATAATGTTAATGGCGGCATCGTGCCCATCAAAAAGTGCTGCTGCGGTAACAATGCGTATTTTATGTTTTGCCTGATATGGTTTTGCTTCAATCATAGTGTCAGAAATTTCGTGAGCCGCTAATTTACGAAATTTAGCCTGCCCCAATAAGGGATTTAGACGAAAATATTTATTCCCCATACGGCTCAGTTTTTAACTAATTAGGCGCTATATTTAATGCGGCATGAGATTGTTTTTCGACACCCTTCTCTTCTTCTCTCTTAGTTTACAGGCTCAATTACCTGTTATACGCGTTTATATTTTAGCCGGACAATCAAATATGAGTGGAACGGATAACCCTATGGTTAGTCAGCTACCTATAGGTTTAAGCAATAGCGTACCCAATGTGCTTATTAAAGTAAATGGCGATGTAAACTATAACTGGCAAAGCCTGCGCCCCGGTTTGGGAGCCACCCCAACTAATTTTGGACCCGAACTAAATTTAGGGCACGATGCTGCCACGTATTTTAACGGAGATGAAATTGCTATCATTAAATTTTCGCAAGGAGGCACTACGCTGAACGAAGATTGGCGGCCACCATCATCAGGCGGAACAACGGGTTGGTTATACAATAATTTTATAAATGATGTAAGAGCAAGTCTGGCTTATTTAGATTCTAATTATACCGTGCAACTAATGGGCTTATGTTGGATGCAAGGCGAGTACGATGCTTTAGATAATGCAAAAGCAAACAACTACCAAACCAACCTTACAAATTTTATTAGCGATGTGCGTGCTGCAATAAACGCACCACAATTACCTGTTGCCATTGGCATGATTGATAATTCAACGGGGTGGACATATAACGCAGCCGTACGACAAGCAGAAATAAATGTTTCGAAAACCGTAAACCAAACATCTATTTTCGATACACATGGTTTAGGTACCGATGGCACTCATTATAATACAGAGGGGCAATTAGAGTTAGGTCATTATTTTTTTAACGCCTTAACCAATGTATATGTCAATTGCAAAACGTGTAGTAACACCGAGGTCAAACTTTACCCTAACCCGGCAACCAATTTTTTCAACCTTAGTTATGCCGATACCCCTACCGATTACAACTATAAAATTACCGATATGCGGGGTGCCGAAGTGCAAAGCGGACAACTGTATGTTGGTTGTGTAATTGATGTATCATTACTAAGTACAGGCACCTATTTTGTTTTTATTACAAACACCCAAACAACTATGGTAAAAAAGCTGATTAAGTTATAACAAGTAGTGTAGTGTTTTAAATTTCATATTTCAACTAAATTATTTTTTGTATTATAGCTTAAAATTTCTCTGTATGAAAAAAGTAACTCCACCGTTAAATAAAATATATATAGCCCTAAGCACTTTTTGTTTTTTAGTATCTCAAAATATATTTGCCCGTGCCGGTGGTGGCGGAGGTGGACATAGCAGCGGCGGACACAGTGGTGGTGGTGGATTTAGTGGCGGCAGTGGTTTTTACAGTACAGGTACCGGTGGTGGTGGCAGTTTAAACACAGGCACCATCATCATCATAATTGTAGCGGTGCTAATTTATTTCTATCTTAAAAAAAGCGGCAAATTAGGTGGCCTAACGGGCGGAGATGATGGTGATGATGAAGTACAAAGCATGCCCGACAGACCTTTACCCGAAGGTTTAGACAGAGAAAAAATACAATCCTCTTTTTTAAGCATACAGGATGCCTGGCAAAAAAAAGAATTGAAAAACGTACGCAAATGGGTGTCTGATGGGGTGTACCAGCGCTTTAACGCGCAGTTTGCCATGATGAATAAACTGGCACAGGTAAATAAATTAACCAATATTAATGTAAATGGCATTAAGCTTGCCAATGCGGGCCTTGATGGGCATTACCACACAGCCGATGTAGCTATTAGCTTTACCATGGATGATGAATTTTTAAGTGAAAAATATCCATCGTTCAACCAAAAATTTAGAGGCGAAAGTGCTATGGAGTATTGGACGTTTATAAAACGAAACGATGCCCAACAAAATAAAAATTTATACAACGATAATAATTGCCCTAACTGCGGTGCGCCGTTTGATGTAAGCATGGGCGAAATTAGTCGTTGCAGTGCCTGCGGTACACTTACCAATAATGCCAGCTACGATTGGGTACTAAGCGAAATTACCCAACAAGATGATTATAGCGGTGGTACCAATTTTACAAAGCAGGCAGAGTTACAGGAGTTAACCAAGCACGATAATTTATTTTCGGTACAGCGCATAGAAGATGTGGCGTCGAACGTGTTTATGCAAATAATGGAAGTGCTATCGGGCGCACCCGAAAAAAAACTAACCCGTTTTGCTGATGCAGAAACAACCCAAAGCATTTTAGCGCAGAAAAAAGAACTGGGCAATTTTATATTCGATCGCCTTTATTTAAACGATGTTGATTTGGTTGATTTTAATACAAGCAATGAACGACTGAATTTAATTTTCTCGCTAAAAGCAACCTACCAACGTGTACAAGCAGGAGAAAAACTTAAACTGATAGATGACGATATGGTTACCAGGCATTATGCCATTATACTATCTAAAAACTTAAAAGCCCTGCAAACCGCCGAAAAAGAAACTGTATACAGTTACGAGTGTGCCAATTGCGGTGCCCCTTTTACCGATACTACAAACGATGTTTGCCCATATTGCAGCGCCCCTATAATCGATTTTAATAAAAATTGGGTGCTTACATTTTTTAAAATGAGTTAAGCAAACCGTTTTAAAAAATTACCTTTGCGCTCATGCTTCTTAAAACGTTAGATAAATACATTTTAAAAAAATTTATCGGCACCTTTATTTTCTCCATCCTGCTTATTATTTGCGTGGTTGTTATTTTCGATATTTCCGAGAAAATAGATAATTTCATTCACGCCTCTATGCGCGAAATTATTTTCGACCACTATTTAAATTTCATTCCATTTTTTGCCAATAAACTTAGTCCGTTGTTTGCGTTTATTTCGGTTATTTTCTTCACCTCAAAAATGGCAACCCGGTACGAAACCGTGGCTATATTAAGTAGCGGCATAACGTATAGAAGGTTTTTACGCCCTTATGTTATTGGTGCGGGTGGCATTGCGTTAACATCGTTGTACTTAAGTCATTTTGTAATCCCAAAAGCAAACCGACACAAACAGGCTTTTGAGGATAAGTATATTAATCAGCACTATCAAACAATGGCCAGAAACATACACCGTCAGTTAGATAAAAATACGGTGATTTATATGGAGAGTTATTCGGATGGAGATAAGCGTTGCAATAGGTTTACCTTGGAGAAAATTAAAAACTTTCAGCAATATTATATGCTTAGCGCCGATGGGATACAATGGGATACTGCAAAGAAAAAATGGATAGCCTATAATTATTACGAACGCATAGCACATAGCGATAGTTCGCAAAAAAACTCAGCTAAACGTTATACCGAAGAATTAAAATTTGGACAACAAAAAGAAATTGACATAAACTTTAAACCCATTGATATGGGGCGTATAGAAAGTAAGGTGGAGATTATGACCTACCCCGAACTGAAAAAATTTATTGCCGATGAAACAGAGAAAGGGTCGAGTGGGATAGAACGTTTTGAGGTAGAAAATTACATGCGTACAGCTTTTCCTTTTTCTACGTTTATTTTAACCATTATTGGTGTTTGTATTTCATCTCGCAGAGTACGGGGTGGCATAGGCCTACACTTGGCGATGGGTTTATTGTTGGCAGCATCGTATATGTTGTTTTCGCAAGTATCATCTACGTTTGCTATAAATGGCTTAATGCATCCACTTATAGCAGTTTGGATTCCCAATTTTTTATATGGCGGCATTGCTTTTTATTTATACCGCACCGCACAGAAATAAGTTTAAGGATTTACTAAAAATATAAATCTTCGGCTTTTAAACGGAGATATTTTCTTACGGAAAGAGCGGCACTTAAGCCTGATATTAAGATGCCTAATAAAATGGTTACTAAAAATAAAATCAATAAATAGTTTGGGTTTTGTACCACCAATAACTCAGGTATAAATTTGTTAGATGCAATTATAAACACCACCACCAATATATCGGCTATAATGCCTGCAATAACCCCGTTTATAACCCCGTTTATAATAAATGGTTTCCTTATAAACGATTGCGTAGCACCTACCAAATACATGGTTTTTAATAAAAAACGTTTAGAATAAATTGATAAACGAATGGTGTTATTAATTAAAGCAACTGCAATAATAATTAGCAAGGCTGAGAAGAATAAAATAATGGCACTAATTTTCTGTGTGTTTTTATTAATGTTTTCTACCAACACTTTTTGATACACCACTTCGCGCACAATTTTTTCTGATGCAATTTCTTTTTCAATCCACGCCAAGCTATCGGGGTTAGCATATTCAGCTTTTATGTTTGCATTAATAGAAGAGGGTAGAGGGTTAAAACCTAAAAAGGTAACAAAATCGTCGCCTGTTTTTTGCTTCATTTCTTCAGCGGCTTCTTCTTTACTTTTGTAAGTGGCACTTTTTATGTAAGTAGCGGCATCTATGGTTTTCTTTAATTTATCAATTTCAGGTTGCGGGGCATCTTCTTTTAAATATACTTGGAAACCCACATTTTCTTTTACGTGGTTTACAATTAAACGCGCATTAATAAACACCCAGCCAACTAAGGCTAATAAAAATAAAACTAAAGATAAACTCATAACCACCGTAACCGATGAAGTTTTTATTTTACTTTGCAGTGTGTTGCGTGCCATATCAAAGGCTAATGTACATTTGCTTTTTAGTTGTTTAACTTTGATAACCACGTTTTAACTAACACACAGTTGTTGAATGCCCTTGCCTAAACAAACATATACTACACTTATAAAGCAACATGCCAAGCGTTTGGGTTTTGAATATTGCGGTATATCTAAAGCCGATTTTTTAGAAGAAGAAGCGCCACGTTTAGAAAAGTGGTTAAACAACAACATGCACGGCGAAATGAAGTATATGGAGAACTACTTTGATAAACGCTTAGACCCACGTTTGTTGGTTGATGGCGCTAAATCGGTAGTATCCTTATTGCTTAACTATTATCCGGAGAAAGAACAAAACCCCGATGCGCCAAAAATTTCTAAATATGCTTATGGTAGCGATTATCATTTTGTGATAAAAGAAAAATGCAAAACACTTATTGATGTTTTAAAAGAAGAAATTGGTGATGTAAACGGACGCTGCTTTGTAGATTCTGCACCCGTTATGGATAAAGCCTGGGCAAAAAAATCGGGTTTGGGTTGGGTAGGAAAAAATAGCAACCTCATTACTAAAAGTAGTGGCTCTTTCTTTTTTATTGCCGAGCTTATTATAGATGTGGAGCTTGAGTACGATGGACCGGTTAAGGATTATTGTGGCACGTGTACACGTTGTATAGATGCTTGCCCTACCGATGCTATTGTTGCACCCTATATAGTGGATGGCAGTAAATGTATTTCGTACTTTACTATTGAGTTAAAAGAAAATATACCGACTGATTATAAAAACAAGTTTGATAACTGGGCTTTTGGTTGTGATGTGTGCCAGGATGTTTGTCCTTGGAACCGTTTTAGCAAACCACACACCGAACCTCTGTTTAATAACAATAGCGATTTATTAGATTGGGATGCCAAACAATGGCAAGACATAACACAAGAAGTTTTTAGCAAAGTGTTTAAAAACTCAGCCGTTAAACGTACAGGTTTTAAAGGTTTAAAACGTAATGTAGATTTTTTGAAATAGTGTTTTAAAATATCTCGTTAAAAAAACGAGGTAGCAAAGCGGGTTTTAATAATATAGTAAACACAAAACCAAACACCGCACCCCAAAAGTGAGCGTTATGCCCAATGTTATCTAACTGACGTTTACCCATATACCAACTGTACAATAAGTACAAACCTCCAAAAAGCCAGGCGGGTATAAAAAACGGAATAAACAAAATGCCCATGCCCATTGATGGATTTATTAAAATGGCGCTAAACACAATAGCGGTAACAGCACCGCTGGCACCAACGGAAGAATAACTTGGGTTATCTCGTTGCTTTATAAAATCGAACAGCGTAGAGAAAAAAATACCGCCTACATATAGTAGGATAAAATAAAATACCGCCTTCTCGTGAAAGAGTAATGGGAAATATTGTTCTTCTAATACTTGTCCAAATAAGTAAAGCGCATACATATTAAAAGCTAAGTGCATGTAATCGCCATGCAAAAAAGCATGCGTAAACAACCTGTAATATTGTTTATAATGGTAAGTTGCATAAGGACTAAATAAATATTTATTAAAAACCTTTGCATCACTAAACGCCCAAAAAGAAAAGGCAATGCAGGCAATTATAATAATAGTTGTTATCATATAAATTTATGCTTCAAATATATCCAATAAAAAAGGCTGCACCACCAGCAGCCCCTTTCTTGTTGATTTGATTTTTACTTAATCAACGTTATCGTGTAAAAAAGAGTTGTTAGGTTTAATTTCCATTTTTTTATCATCTCCTTCGCTTAATGTATAACGAGACACATTGCTTTCAGTAGAATAATTTACGTTATCTAACTTAATATTCTGACGAACAAAAGACGGTTCTTTTTCAAGTTCATTTAAACCTTCTGATGATTTTAGTTTAAACGTAATGTCTTTCAATTTTTTAATGCGCTCTTGTGCCATACGGATACGCTCTTCACGCTCCAATTTTTGTAAGTCTTCCGGGCTTAAATTCTCAAGGCTTTTTGCCTCTGCTTCAACTTCGTTAGATGAAGAAACCATTTTAATTTCCATGGTCATTTCTTCTTCTGTTGAATCGATTGACTCAGTTGCACTATTTGTAAAGCTATGTTCTTCTTCGCTTACAATTTCGTTTAAAGAAGATTCAGTAACTACAAACTCAATTTCAGATTCTTCGTTTGAAACCGCGCTAATTTCTTCTGTAGTTGTAGAAGTAATTTCAGCTACCGGCTCCTCTGATTTTTTAATTAATAAGAAAGGCTCCTCTTCTTTTTTCTCTTCTTCTTTAATTACATCTTCGATATTAGTTTGTACTATTATTGTATTTGTAATAACAGGCTCAGCCACTTCTTGTTTGTGTTCTTCCAATACATTTACAATGCGCTCAGGTTGTTTAGCGGTTTCAAAACCACTTGGTTTGTTGCTTTCAAAACCTGTTGCAATAATGGTAACACCAACGCTATCACCTAATGATTGGTCGATACCGTAACCTGTAATTAATTCAGCTGTATAACCACTTGCTTCTTGTATATAATCAGTTATTTCGCCAAATTCATCCATAGAAATATCATCAGTACCGCTCATGATGTTTAATAGTACGTGACGAGCACCGCGAATGTTATTATCATTTAATAAAGGGGAATTCAAGGCTTGTTCAACCGCACGTATAGCACGTCTTTCACCTGATGCAGAAGCCGTACCCATAATAGCCACACCGCTATCTTTCATTACCGTTTTAACGTCGTTAAAATCTACGTTTATATGTAAATTAATGCTTATAATTTCTGCAATAGATTTTGCTGCACCTGTAAGTACATTATCTGCATGAGCAAATGCTTCGCTCATTTTTAAGTTGCCGTATATGTCGCGTAATTTATCGTTGCCAATAACAAGTAAAGTATCAACATATTTTTTCATTTCTTCTAAACCTTGTTCGGCTTGCATTTTACGTTTTTTACCTTCAAACACAAAAGGCATAGTAACGATACCAACTGAAAGAATGCCCATTTCGCGTGCTACCGAAGCTATAATAGGAGCTGCACCTGTACCGGTACCACCGCCTAAACCTGCTGTAATAAACACCATTTGTGTTCCGTCAGATAAATATCTGCGTATTTCTTCAATAGTTTCTAAAGCAGAATTTTTTCCCATTTCAGGAATTGAACCTGCACCTAAACCTTTTGTTAGCGCAATGCCTAATTGTATTTTATTAGGTACCGGACTAACTTCAAGTGCTTGCTTATCTGTATTACAAACAATAAAATCTACACCTTTAATGCCAAGCTTAAACATGTGATTAACTGCATTGCTGCCACCACCGCCTACACCAATTACTTTGATGATAGAGCCTGGTTCTTGTTGTATTTCAAATTGCATCATGTTGTTTTGTATTTTAAATGATAAGGTCTTGTTACCGATTTGCTAATTTCTCGATTGTTAGCCCTTGTTTTTATGTTCTATCTACTTACTTTTAAACTGCTTGGTGTTAATTGTTTAGCTTATTCAACATCATCGCGCAACCAATCGGCTACTTTATTACCAAAGGTTTCGAAAAATTTGCCGCGTACTTTGTTTGAGTGATTGGCTGGTTTTTTCTTTTCTTTTTCTTGCTCTTCGGGCTTCACTTCAATTTTGTTTTCAAACGTTTTGTTTGTTTTACGCATTTCGTCTTCCATCTTTTTAATGCCCATCATAACCAAACCTACACCTGTTGAGAACATAGGGTTAGTAACATTTTCGGAGCTTTTTGCAAGATGCTCGTTTGGTGTACCTATACGGCAATCAATGCCGGTAAAATACTCTACCAACTGAGGTAAATGTTTTAATTGAGAACCTCCGCCTGTAACAACAATTCCCGCTGCTAATTTCTTTTCGTAACCTGAGTTTTTTATTTCATACAATACAAAGGCAAGAATTTCTTCCATGCGGGCTTGTATAATATGAGCTAAATTTTTCACTGAAATTTCTTTATGCGGACGACCACGTAAACCGGGAATAGAGATTACTTCGTTCTCATGGTTTTCTATTGCTAAAGCTGAACCAAATTTTGTTTTTAGCAACTCAGCTTGGTTAGTTATGATAGAACAACCCACTTTAATGTCTTCAGTAATAATGTTTCCACCTAATGGAATAACAGCGGTATGACGAATTATGCCATCGTAAAAAATAGCCACGTCGCTTGTACCACCACCAATATCAACCAACACAACACCGGCTTCTTTTTCTTCTTCGCTTAAGCAAGCATCAGCCGATGCAAGTGGTTCTAAATTTAAATCAACTACTTTTAAATTGCTACGGTCAACACATTTGTAAATGTTTTTAACGGCAGAAACTTGCCCGGTAATAATATGGAAATTGCCTTCTAAGCGAACACCCGCCATACCAATTGGGTTACGGATGCCTTGCTCGTGGTCTACAATATAATCTTGCGGAATTACATGTATAATTTCTTCGCCCGGTTGCATAACCAAACGATGCATGTTATCAATTAAATTATCTACATCGCGTTGAGCAACTTCTTCCTCAATTTGCTGACGTGTAATCATGCCACGGTGTTGCAAACTTTTAATGTGCTGACCTGCTATGCCAACTACAACTTCGTTTAACTCGCAAACTTGTTCCAATTTAAAAGTTTGCATTTCGCCTTTTTCGTTTTTAAGCGTAATGTCTTTAGTAAGCGCATCAGCTACGGCTGCTTTAATCGAACGAATGGTGTCTTCGATATTAGACACAACGCCGCGCTTAACACCTAATGAAGGTGCTTTACCTATGGCAAGAATTTCAATTTTACCATATTCGTTTTTACGACCAACAATTGCTGCAATTTTTGTTGTTCCGATGTCTAAGCCTACTACAAAGTCTGATGCTTCCATATTGTTTATTTTTTAATGCAAACCACTTGGTTCTTATATTTTAAATTAATGATTGAATATTTGTTCCAACCGTTTACACTGTTTAATCCTTGGGTGTAAAATATTTTAAGTTTCTCAAATTTATCTGCGATGTCTGTACCGCTGCCAAAAATTATTTTCTGATTTCCAATTGCAGGATATAGTTCAATTTCTCTTTCACTATTTACGTAAGCTTGTGTTATTAATCCGTTTAAAAGCGAATCATTTTTAATGTAGTTGGCTATTTCATATATATCATCTATTACGGTGATGGCTTTAAAGGCTGAATCTTTTTCTATTTGAGGGATAGAGAAATTATAAAACTGAGAATATTTTTCAGGGATGAAACCATTTACAATTAACACGCGTGCCGTATAATGATCTGCCAAAGGCATAATGGTTGCTTTGTTATCTATATAAAAACTTTCGCCGTGTGTGTTAATGATGCGCACAACCGGTTTGCGTTGTTTTACATTAATGCTAACATCACCACTTACGGTAACCGCAACTTCTGAACTGGCAATAGATGGATGAGTGTTTAATGCTTTTTCTAAGCGATACACATTTATATCCTTCATAGGCTGATTGATAAGGGTATCATTTCTGTCTTTCAGAAATTTTAAAATATCATCTTCATCCAAAAAGCTGTTATCATCATCCTGCTCAATAGTAACGGTAACGGTTTTACCTTTTACTTTTTTTTCGCTGGCGGTTACAAATGCCAACGAACTTACTAATCCTGCAATTCCAAGAAACCAAAGAACAATTACTCCTATCTTTTTAAAATTAATTTTCTTCATTTTATAAATTCACCCCTCAACAAGTTTAGGATGACACTTCCATTTTCTTTTTCAAAAAACCTTCTATCGGTTCAACCAACATGTCTATATCTCCTGCTCCTAATGTCAACAGCACTTCTGTGTTATGTTCCTTTAAGTAATTAAGCACTTCGTTTTTCTGCAACACTTTTTTGTTGGTCGATTTCATTTTACTCAACAACATGGCCGATGTTATTCCTTCAATGGGCAACTCACGTGCGGGGTAAATGTCTAACAACAAACATTCATCCAGCATATCCAAACTATCGGCAAAGCCATCTGCAAAATCGCGTGTGCGCGTAAATAAATGCGGCTGAAAAATGCCTGTAATTTTTTTAGCCGGATACAAGGCTTTTGCTGCACCAATAGCTGCCTTCAACTCCTCGGGATGATGCGCATAATCATCTATGTAAATAACGTTTTTCGTTTTTACACGATAATCGAACCTGCGTTTTACACCACCAAAACTTTGTAAGGCTTCTTTTATTACGGTGTTATCAATGTTTAGTAGTTGCGCCACAGCTACTGCTGCGGTTGCATTTTCTACATTATGCAAACCCGGAATGCCTAACACAGCATTACTTAAATACGACAAAGAACTCGCTACATCAAAATAAAAATCGCCATCATGTATTTCTACATTTTTGGCACAGAAATCTGCTTCTAAATTTACGGCGTATGTGTGCCTTTTTACTTTGAGCGATAATGTGTTATCAACATTTTTCTTAACAATTAAATGTCCCTTATCACTAACTTGATTTGCAAACATGGTATACGACTCATGCATGTAACTTACATCACCATATATGTCTAAATGATCGGCATCAACGCTTGTGATAACACCCATATAAGGGTGTAGGGTTAAAAAAGAACGGTCGTACTCATCAGCCTCAACCACTACAAATGTATTTTCGGTAGGTTGTTTGTTGCCTAAAAGTAAATTGGTGTTGTAGTTTTTTGTGATGCCTCCTAAAAAAGCATAGCAATCAAATCCGGCTGTTTTTAAAATATGAGCTACTAATGAAGATGTAGTTGTTTTACCGTGTGTGCCTGCCACAGCAATGGTTTTAAACTGCTTGGTTATTTCACCTAAAACTTCGGCGCGTTTTTTTAATGTGTAGTTTTCTTTTTGCACGAAAACAAATTCGGCGTGGTCTTTTGGTACAGCGGGTGTGTAAACAATTAAAATATTTTCTTTTTCGTATTCGGCAAGCAGGTAATTCAAATAATCAACATTCTCATCAAAATGTATGTCTATGCCTTCGGCTTGTAATTCGCTGGTAAGGGCAGTGGGGGTTTTATCGTAACCTGCCACTTTAATGCCGTAATGATTAAAATAACGAGCCAAAGCACTCATGCCAATGCCACCAATGCCCAAAAAATAAATAAGTTTATAATTAAACAAGTTCATGTATCAAATAAATTATTTGTAGTTCACTAATTTTAAAACCTCACTTGTAATAAGTTCTGCGGCATTTGGTAAAGCCATTTTCGCCATATTTTGTTTCAACTCCTGTTGTTTGGCATTATCAGTAACCAGCTTAACGGCTTCGGTTACTAGTTTATCTGAAGCCTCACTATCTTTTACTAAAATGGCTGCGTTTTTATTTACTAACGACATGGCATTTTTAGTTTGATGATCTTCTGCCGCCGTTGGTAACGGAACTAAAATGCAGGGCTTTTGAATGATACACAATTCTGAAATAGCACCTGCACCCGCACGAGATACCACGCAATCTGCAACAGCATAAGCCAAATCCATACGGGTAATAAAATCAACGGCTTTTATATTTTTATCAGCAAAAGGAACCGTTTGTTGCTTAGAGGTATCAATATAAATTTTACCTGTTTGCCAAATTAACTGAATATTATTATCGGCTAACTGTTGTAAGCTTTTACCCATAGCCTCGTTAATGCCCTTAGCACCAAGGCTACCACCAACCACTAAAATGATTTTTTTGTTTCCATCCAGATTAAAAAACTTCAAACCTTCTTCTCTTTTATCAGCAACTTGTTGTAAATCTTGTCTGACAGGATTGCCGGTTAAAATAATTTTTTCTTTCGGGAAGAATTTATCCATGCCCTCGTAAGCCACACAAATTTTACTGACTTTTTTCGATAGAATTTTATTAGTTATGCCCGGATATGAATTTTGTTCTTGTATTAAAGTAGCAATGCCTCTTGATGATGCAGCACGCAACATAGGTCCGCTGGCGTAACCACCTGTGCCAATAACAACATTAGGTTTAAAATCGTTTAATATTTTTCTTGCTTTTAAAATGCTTGATATAACTTTAAACGGAAAAGATAAATTTGATAGCGTAAGTTTACGTTGCAAACCGCTTATCCAAAGCCCTATAATTTTGTAACCGGCAGCCGGAACCTTTTCCATTTCCATTCTGCCCTCAGCACCCACAAATAAAATATCTGCATCGGGCACTTGTTTTTTTATTTGATTAGCAATAGCAACTGCAGGGAAAATATGCCCACCCGTGCCGCCGCCACTTAATATTACTTTAAGCTGTGGCAAGTTCGCCTCCTTTCTGAGTTTCTATTTCTTCTTTTTCATCGTTATCGTAAACTTCGCGACTAACGCTTAAAATAATGCCAACCGAAATACTCGTAAACCAAATAGATGTTCCTCCCATACTAACTAATGGCAATGGCTGGCCTGTTACCGGAAATAAATTAACTGCAACTGCCATGTTCACCATAGCCTGAAAAACCAAACTGAAACTTAAACCTACGGCAAGTAAACCACCAAAGGTTTTTTCTGCCTTTCGTAAAATTCGTATCGACCTGAAAAATAAAATTAAGTATAAAAATAAAAGTGATAAGCCCATCAATGAGCCGTACTCTTCTATAATAATAGCATATATAAAATCAGATGCCGCTTGCGGCAAAAAATTCCGCTGTGTGCTGTTGCCCGGGCCAACTCCAAAACCATATCCGCGGGCTATAGCAATTTTAGCTTGTTCTGATTGATAATTACTTTGCGAATCGCCACTCGTAAAATTTTCGATACGCGCTTTCCATGTAGCACCCCTACGCATAATGTCGGGCTTCACATAAATAACCGTTCCAAAAAGTATTCCGGCTAATAAACCTGCTCCAACAATGGCTCCAATAAATTTTAAAGGAACCCTGCCAACAAACATAATAAGCAAGCAAGTAAAAAATAATAGAGCGGCTGTAGAAAAGTTTGCCGGAAAAATTAAGGCACAAATTATCCCTACCGGCAGAAGAATGGATTTTAGGATAACTTTAAAATCACCTAACTGATCTTGTTTTATAGTGAGCATTCTGGCCACAAAAACAATGAGCGCAAGTTTTGCAAAATCGGAGGTTTGAAAGGTTAAACCAATACCCGGAATTTCTAACCAACGATTTGCTTCACCAGCACTAACACCTTTTAGTAGCGTAAATAACAAAAGCGGAATGGATGCAATTAAACCAACTTGCGATAAGCGCGAAAAGATTTTGTAATTAAACTTATGTACCAGGTACATAATTACAAACCCCATCAGGCATATCAACCCATGCTTTATTAAAAAGTACTCGGTGTTGCCGCCTTTTGATTTTTGTGCCAGTGCATTGCTTGAGCTGTATACCACCAATATAGATATAATGGTGAGTAAAAATACAACCATCCAAATAACGCGGTCGCCCTTTATATAATTAGTCAGTTTCAATTTAAAATTTTAAAGAGAACGAACTGATGATTTAAATTGAGAACCACGGTCTTCATAATTTTGAAACAAATCGAAACTTGCGCAAGCAGGCGATAATAAAACCGCATCACCTTTTTTGCCCAATTTGTACGAATAAGAAACCGCTTCGTGCATTGATTGTGCTTCAACCATAGTTTCAACTACTGATGAAAAATTTTCAATCAACTTAGCATTATCAACTCCTAAACAAACAATTGCTTTTACTTTACTTTTTACTAAATCGTATAGTTGTGTGTAATCATTTCCTTTATCAACACCACCCATAATTAGCACTACAGGTTTAGTCATACTTTCTAAGGCATACCATACTGAGTTAATGTTTGTAGCTTTTGAATCGTTTATAAATTCGATGCCGTTAATAGTGGCAACAACTTCTAAACGGTGTTCTACATTTACAAAATCGCTCAGGCTTTCGCGAACGTTTTCTTTACGTACATCAACCAGGCGTGCTGCTATGGCAGATGCCATTGAGTTGTAAACGTTGTGCTTGCCTTGTAAGGCTAATTGTTCTATGGTCATGGTTATAGGGTTTTGGTTTATATTTATGTTTATTTCGTTTTCGTTTAAATAAGCTCCGTCTTGTTCAATTTTTTTCTTTATAGAAAAAGGATAGCGAGTTGCTTTAGGGTTTACCTTTTCTAAATACTGCATGATGCCTTCGTCATCAACACAATAAATAAAAGCGTCATCAGCTGTTTGATTTTGCGCTATGCGGAATTTTGATAACGCATAATTCTCAAACTTATATTCGTATCTATCTAAATGATCGGGAGTAATATTTAAAAGAATAGCGATGTCTGCTTTAAAATCATACATGCCATCTAACTGAAAACTGCTTAATTCAATAACGTAGTAATCAAAATTTTCGGTGGACACTTGCCATGCTAAACTTTTACCAACATTGCCTGCTAAACCTACATTGTAACCTGCATTAGTAAGTATATGGTAGGTGAGCATGGTAGTTGTAGTTTTACCGTTGCTGCCAGTAATGCAAATCTTTTTTGCATTGGTATACCTGCCTGCAAATTCAATTTCAGAAATAACTTTAATGCCTTTTGCTTTTGCTTTTTTTACCAAATCAGCTTTATCTGGTATGCCGGGACTTTTAATTATTTCACTTGCATTTAAAATTTTTTCTTCGGTGTGCGAACCTTCTTCAAAAGCAATATTTTTTTCTTGCAGTACGGTTTTGTATTTTTCTTTTATCTCACCTTTGTCAGATACAAATACGTCGAAACCCTTAGCTTGCGCCAGGATAGCAGCACCCACGCCGCTTTCTCCGCTACCTAATATTACGATGCGTTTTTCCACTACCTAAGTTTCAACGTTACAATGGTTAGTACAGCCAACATGATTCCTATAATCCAAAAACGAGAAACAATTTTTGACTCATGTAAACCACCTTTGTGATAATGGTGATGAAGAGGTGCCATTTTAAATAAGCGATGTGCTTTTGCATATTCTAATCCGTGTTTCTTTTTTCTGATTTTAAAAACAAACACTTGCATTACAACCGAAAGGTTTTCTACTAAAAATATTCCACACAGAATAGGAATTAAAAGCTCTTTACGAATAGCAATGGCAAACACGGCTATGATGCCACCTAATGCTAAGCTTCCGGTATCACCCATAAAAACCTGAGCTGGATACGAATTATACCAAAGGAATCCAATGCAGGCGCCTACAAATGCTGCAATAAAAATTACGAGCTCACCTGAGTTGGGGATGTACATAATATTGAGGTAATCGGCAAAAACCATGTTACCCGATACGTAAGCTAAAATGCCAAGCGTAGTACCAATAATGGCAGATGTGCCTGTTGCCAATCCATCCATGCCATCGGTTAAATTTGCTCCATTAGAAACCGCTGTTACAATGATGATTACAATAGGAATAAAAATTATCCAGCCCCATTTGTTGCAATCATTACAAACCCACCCAATTAAACTGTTGTAATCAAACTCGTTGTTTTTTACAAACGGAATAGTTGTTTTTAATGTTTTGGTTTCTTCTACGGCATACTTAGGTGCTTTGTACTCGTTGCCCTGATTTAAAGCCATATCAATAGAAGTAGATTTTGGCCCGCTTGAATAAACGCGTTCCTTAACCGTAACTTCCGGATTAAAATAAAGTGTAACACCCACAATTAATCCTATACCAACTTGCCCTATTATTTTAAATCGCCCTTGTAAACCTTCTTTATTTTTTTTGAACACTTTAATGTAATCATCCAAAAAGCCTATTAAACCAAGCCATACAGTAGATACCAACATTAAGATGATGTATACGTTATGAAGTTTTGCAAATAATAAGGTTGGAATGATAATAGCAGACAGAATAATTAAACCACCCATGGTAGGTGTACCCGCTTTTTGTTTTTCACCTGCTAAACCTAAATCACGAATAGTTTCACCAATTTGTTTGTGACGGATAAAATCAATAATGCGTTTACCAAATACCAAAGAAATAACCAGCGATGTAATTACAGCCATAGCCGCACGGAATGATATGTATTGAAACACACCTGCACCCGGAAAATCAAAGGCTTTATGAAGCCATGTAAACAAGTAGTAAAACATTATACGTTAAGTGTTTTTAAGGTTTCTTTTAAAATTTCAAAATCATCAAACGGATGTTTTACACCTTTTATCTCCTGATATTTTTCATGTCCTTTGCCGGCAATTAAAATAATATCACCGGGTTTAGCTAATGAACAGGCTGTTTTTATGGCTTCTTTTCTATCCGTAATACGTAATGTTTTTTTTGCATCAACCGGGTCGATGCCTTGTTGCATTTGGTTTAAAATTTCTTCCGGGTCTTCGCTGCGCGGATTATCAGATGTAAGAATTACTTTGTTGCTAAACTGACAAGCTATTTTTGCCATAACCGGACGCTTAGCGGCATCTCTGTCTCCACCGCAACCGGCAAGTGTTACCACTTGCTCGTTCCCTGTTCTAATTCCTTTAATAGTTTCTAATACATTTTTCAACGCATCAGGTGTGTGTGCGTAATCAACAATGCCAATAATGCCTGTTTCTGATTTTAAATATTGAAACCTTCCTTCAACGGAATTCAACGTGCTAAGTGCAGTAAGTATATTGGTAGCATCTTGCTTTAATAAAACAGCTACGCTATAAACAGCTAATACATTATAAGCATTAAACATGCCTATAAGTTTTACCCAAACTTCTTTGCTATCAATGTTTAACAGCAAACCGTTTAAGTGGTTTTCTACAATGCGGCATTTGTGGTCGGCAGGAGATTTAAGCGCATAGGTAACACGGTGTGCTTTGGTGTTTTGCAACATCACCATGCCATTAGCATCATCTTTATTGGTTAAAGCAAAAGCTTCTTCCGGTAAATTATCGAAGAACGTTTTTTTTGCTTTAATGTATTCATCAAATGTTTTGTGGTAATCTAAATGGTCGTGTGTAATGTTGGTGAACACACCACCTGCAAAAGTTATTCCAGTAACACGATGTTGTACAATAGCATGTGAGCTGACTTCCATAAACACATACTGGCAACCTTTTTCAAGCATTTTGCTCAGTAATTCGTTTAGAGAAATTGCATCCGGTGTTGTGTGTGTAGCAGCAAGCTCTTCGTTATGAATTTTATTTTTTACGGTAGATAATAAACCAACGGTATACCCTAACGATTTAAAAAGATTATATAAAAGTGTAACTGTAGTTGTTTTACCATTAGTGCCGGTAACGCCCACTAATTTTAATTTTTGCGAAGGGTTATCGTAAAAGTTAGCCGCAATAATTCCCAATGCATAATTTGCATTCTTAACTTTTACGTACGTAATGTTTTCAAATTGTGTTTCAGGTAACTCTTCACAAACAATGGCAATGGCTCCTGTTTCAATGGCTTGTGCAATAAAATGATGCCCATCAACCGCAGTACCTTTTACAGCAATAAACAAACTATCTTTTTTTACTTTGCGAGAATCAAACGTAATAGAAGCTACTGCCACATTGGTTGTGCCAATTATTTCTTCTAATCCTGCTTTATAAAGTATGTCAGTTAATAAACGCATTAGCCTAATGTTAAAACGATTTGAGATCCTTTAAAAAATTTTGTTCCTGCTTCTAATGATTGTTTTTTTACTGCACCAAAACCTTGCAGCTTAACATTTAAGCCATTATTTTCTAAAAGAAATAAAGCGTCTTTAGCCGATAACCCTTGTAGGTTAGGCACCATGCCTTTTTTTAATTGCGTTTCTAAATCAACACCTTGTAGTGTAATTTTTGTTGAATCGGTTTTACTATTTATAATCCAGTTAGATTCGCTTGCCATGTTTTTAAACGGAATGTTTAAATCAGCCAACACATAATCTAAATCTTGTTTTTTGCCTTTAATCATTTCAGGAGCTTTGCTTAACAAAGGAGCTCTGCCATTATTAATTTCTGTTTGAAAATCTAAGGAGCTTGAATAAACTTTTTCAGCCACCTCTTTAAATACAGGCCCCGCTACTAAGGCACCGTAATAAGTTCCGTTAGATGGAGAATTGATAACTACAATGCAACTGTATAGTGGTTTCTCTGCAGGAAAATATCCAACAAACGATGCTTGATAAATATGATTGCCTGCTGCGCCATACGAACCATTAACCGCAATTTGCGCAGTACCTGTTTTACCGGCCACTTTAAAAGCAGTAATGTTTAAGCCTTTACCCGAGCCTCTTTCAACAACACCCTCTAGCATGCGTTTTGCTTTTTGCACGGTGTTTGGTTTTACTATTTGCTCGTTAATAATTTCGGGTTTATATTTTTTTACTGCAACCCCGTTGCTTATTACTTCTTTAATGAAACGTGGTTTTACCATTTTGCCATTATTGGCAATAGCATTGTATAATGTAAGTGTTTGTAAGGGAGTAACTAAAACCTCATAACCATAGGCCATTTGCGGAAGTGTTAGCCCCGACCAATGTTTATCTTTTACGTTTTTAATAAGTGGTATGCCTTCACCCGGAATGCCTAAACCAAGTTGTTTGCCCAAATTAAAAGTCAGCAGTTTGTCTACAAACTTTTGTGGGTCTTTAGAATAGTATTTGGTAATAATTTTTGTAGTACCAACGTTTGATGATGTTTCAAAAATGCGTTGTACAGTAAGCTCAGGTGCTTCCGGCGGATGTGAGTCTTTTACTTTTTTATTGTAATACATGCACTCGCCATTGCCCACAGTAAACACATCGTCTAAATCGACATAATCATCATCTAAGGCAACTAATAACGAAGCAAGTTTAAACGTTGAACCCGGTTCTGTTGGGTAACCCATGGCATAATTTAAACGCTCGCTATACATGCCCGAATCGGTACGTGTAAGATTTGCAATAGCACGTATCTCGCCTGTTTTTACTTCCATTAAAACAACACAGCCTTGTGCGGCATCATTTTTTACCAAGGCTTTCATTAAAGCATTTTCGGCAACGTCTTGTATGTTTACATCAATGGTGGTATAAATATCGTTACCATCTTTTGGCTCAATTTCATTTTCATCGTTAATAGGGCGCCATACATCTGCCGCAACTTTTTGCATTAAACGTTTTCCGCTGGTGCCACGTAAAATAGTATCGTAAGCTCCTTCAATGCCCACACGTAAGTCGTTACGGGTATAACCAATAGTACGTGCTGCTAAAAGTTTAAAAGGTAATTCTCTTCTGTTGGTTTGTAAATAAACCAAGCCGCCGCGTTTCCCCTTTTTAAGTATCGGGAATTTTTTCATCTTCTGTAAATCTCTGTATGATACGTTGCGATGTAACACCACATAACGGTCATCTGTTTCACGAGCTTTGCGCAATATTTTTTTAAATTCTTTTTTACTTTTATCAGGAAACATAGCAGCCAATTCTTCTGCTAAGGGGTTAACATATTTATTAAACGTATCTTTTGTAAGCGCGGGTGCGTTTACATCCATGCCGACTTCATAATATGGTAGAGAAGTAGCTAAAAGGTTTCCGTTTACGTCAAAAATATTTCCGCGAGATGCTTCAATGTTTTCGTAAGAGATGGTTAGTTGTTTAGCTTTTTCGCGCCACGCATCACCTTGTATATATTGCACCTGTACAATGCGGTAAACAATAGAAAGCGCAAACACGCACATAAAAATGTACACCAAGTAGGTTCTCCATAATATGTCTTTCCTGTTTTCCAATTTCTATTTTTCTTCTTGTACTTTGTTTTTTTCTGCTACTGCTTTGCTTGATGTATCCACTACAATTTTCATGGGCGGAACAATGGGTTCTTTCAATCCTAATTTTTCTACTGATTTGGCTACTTCGCTTTGTTTGCTTACAAACATCAAATCAGATTTGGTAGATATATATTCGCTACGATAATCTTTTATCTGCGCGTTTAATTTGTTTACTTGCCTTACTTTATCATCTGCCCAATAGCCATTAGCTATATATAGTATGGCAATAACTGATAGAAATAAAATAAACGGAATGTGTTTTAGTACATTATCGTTACTTAAAAAAGTACCACTAAATACTGTGTTTAAAGATTTTACGATACCACTTTTCTTTTTTCTTGGGGTCGGTGGAGGTGTCGTAGAGGTGGGCTTTACCTCTTCAATTACTGGTTCTTCGTTTTTTATCTCTTTAAATTTGTTTGCCACTTTTTAGTATCGGGTTGTCTTATGTTTTTTCTGCTACTCGTAGTTTTGCACTTCGCGACCTGCTGTTTTTTTCTACCTCCTCGTCGCTGGGTGTTATTGGTTTTCTTGTTATTAGTTCAAATGGTCTTGCTATGTTTCCGTAAAAATCTTTTTCTGCCTCGCCTTCAAAATTTCCACTCTTTATAAAGTTTTTTACCAGTCTGTCTTCTAAGGAGTGGTAGCTCATTACTACCAATCTTCCGCCCACACTTAAAACTTCTAAAGCCTGTTTAAGCATTTCTTTTAGCACATCCATTTCATCGTTTACTTCTATGCGCAATGCCTGAAACACTTTTGCCAAATACTGATGGTCTTTAAACTTTGGCGTGCAAGGCGCAATAATATTTTTTAGCTGCTCGGTATTTGTAATGGGTTGTGTAATGCGCGCATCTGTAATCAACTTCACTAACTTGTAGGCGTTATCGACTTCACCGTAGCTTCTAAAAATTTGTTTAAGCTGATTTTCATCATACTCATTCAACACGGTAGCTGCTGTTTTTTTCGAAGCCTGATTCATGCGCATATCCAGCTCAGCTTCAAAGCGAATAGAGAAACCTCTATCTGCAATATCAAACTGATGAGATGATACACCTAAGTCGGCCAGTATGCCATCTACTTGCTTCACTTCATACATCCTCAAAAAATTCTTCATGTACATAAAGTTTTGAGGAATAAAAGTCAAACGTTCATCAGCGGGCAAATTATTAGCAGCATCTTTATCTTGGTCAAAAGCAAAAAGCTTTCCCTTCGGACCAAGCTTTTCTAAAATTGCTTTACTGTGTCCGCCACCGCCAAAAGTTACATCTACATAAATGCCATCGGGCTTAATACGCAAGCCATCTAAACATTCTTTTAAAAGAACGGGTTGATGATAATCCATTTAGTCTTTATCATCATTAAAGTCTATCCCCTCAAAAACGTCATCTGCTAATTTTGCTATATCAACATCTTGCGATAAGAAGTTTTCATACATCTTCTTATCCCATATCTCAATAATGTTGTTACTGCCTAAAACTTTTATATCGCTCTTAATGTCTGCGTATTCTGATAGTGGTTTTGGAATTAGTATACGGCCCGTGTTATCTGCTTCGCAGTTTGTTGCTCCACCGGTAACTCGCCTGATAAAAATATCTACGTCTTTTTTTAGGCGATTTAGCTTGCCTAATTTTTTGTTCAGCTTGTTCCATTCTTCTAAAGGATAAAGCGCTAAACATTTTTGATGCAGGTTTCTGTTTATAACAAATCCTTTATCAAACATCTCGGCCATCTGTTTTTTAAGGGCAATCGGGAACATAAAGCGGCCTTTTGCGTCCACTTTACACTCAAATTCTCCTATTAAACTGTTGATAGCCATTTTATTATTGGATTACGACAAAAATAAACAGTTTTTACCACCATTTACCACCTATAACCACTTTTTACCACTTTTGTTGAAAAGTTTTCGACTTCAATATATTTTTGTGTAAATAAAAAATGGTTACTTAGTGCTTATAAAAGCCTGTTAAATCAGACTTTTTAAAAGATTATAAGTTTGTTTTTTTGAAGAAAATGGATTGGAGAAATGAACAGGAAATGAACAATTTGAAAAAATATGGAAGAGTTTAAAAAAACCATAGACATAGAAAAAATTATAAAGGATAAAAACCCTGCAATGCACAAGTGGTTGCCACGCTTTGTAATAAATTATTTGAAACGAAAATTGCACGAACACCGCATTAACGAATGCGTTTGGATTAACCGAGATAAGTTTGGATACGATTTTAATGATGCTTGTTTAAAATATATTGGCGCTAATGTTACTTGGCAAGGATTAGAAAATTTACCCGAAACGGGTGGCATTATTTTAGTAGCTAATCATCCACTTGGAGGCATAGATGGGCTGGCTATAATACAAGCCGTTATCCAAAAAAGAAAAGATATACGCTCAACCGTAAACGATATTTTAACCGACCTTACTAATTTCGAAGATCTTTTTGTTGGGGTAAATAAAGTAGGCGTAACTTCAGTAGAAGCCTTAAAGGCCATCGATGCTTTTTATGGTTCAGCAGGTGTGTCTATGGTTTTTCCGGCGGGGTTAGTTAGCCGTAAGCAAAACGGAAAAATTGAAGATTTTGAGTGGAAAAAAAGTTTTGTAACTAAATCCATCCTTTATAATAAGCCGGTTTTGCCTGTATATGTGGATGGAAAAAACTCACCTTTCTTTTACAATTTTGCATTATGGAGAAAACGCTTAGGAATTAAAGCCAATATTGAAATGTTTTTTTTACCGGATGAGATGTTTTCACTAAAAAATAAAAACATAAAACTAAAATTTGGGAAACTAATTATGCCCGATACGTTTGATAAAAGCAAAACACATCAACAATGGGCGCAAGTGGTAAAAGAACAAGTGTATAAATTAGAAAACAATTGATAATCAATTTTTAACCCATTTAAACTGAAGTTTTTTTAACAGAAAAACCTTGACTTTATACGTATATTAGTTTACATTTGAATCGCTCTGAAAAAGTGAACACCCTAAAAGGTTTTAAAAAACCTTTACCGCTTTTAAATTAAAACTGAAACTAAGTTTAATTTTAACAACAGCGAAGATGAATAAAACAACAAAATTCCTTTATCCTTTTTTTATTGTATTAATGCTTTTGTTTGGCTTTTCTTTGCGAGGGCAAGCTCAGCATAATCATACCCATACTGTAAATTCGGTGGATGTACCAACTGATAGAATAAAAAGGGAATGCAAATTTTTTTCAGGAGATACTTTAAATGGCTTTGCTTTAGAAGCAACTATTGAAGCCGGCATTAAAAAGTATGACATATACTCGGAGTTAAAGTGGTATGTGAACACTAAAGAAATTGAATTTGTAAAGAATAAATACAATATTGAAAAACTTCCTCAAGAAATAATTTCGGAACATAGAATCCATTCTATCTCAACTGTTTTAAATGCCTCGTGTAATAACATAGATTTTGAAACCGGTACATTTGCTGGTTGGACCGGAGCTACCGGGTATAATGCTAACTCTAATACCGCACTTACTGTTAGTGCTGCGGGCATTAATACATTAGGCTTGAATTCTGCAGAAACAAGCTGTTCTTTTCATACACTTATGACGACTGCAGGTGGCACAGACCCATGGGGAGGATTTCCTGTTGTTGATCCGGGTGGAGGAACATACGCTGTAAGGCTTGGGGGTGAAAATATTAATACTAATGCTGAAGCAAGCACCGCAGGTTGTACTGTTTATTATCCAAGTGGAATTCCTGCCTATTATTCTAACGGAGAGACTCTGCAACAAACTTTTTTAGTAACCCCTAATAATACATTATTAACGTATAACTATGCGGTTGTTTTAGCTAAAGCTCCTCACCCAAATGGTCAACAACCTTATTTTAGAGTTGAAGTATTAGATGGTACTGGTGCCGAAATACCATGTTTAAATTATTATGTACAGGGAGATAGTTCTGGCACTTATCCTCCTGGATTTGTTGATGTTGGGGGAGCCGAGGCTCTTCCTTGGCAGCAAAGTTCTTTAAATTTACTGCCCTATTTAGGTCAAAATATTACCGTAAAATTTACTGCTGCCGGGTGTATTCCTGGAGGACATTTTGGTTATGGTTATGTAGATTGTGCTTGTGCCCCTTTAGAAATTATTATTCCTACCTTTGCTTGTAAGGGGGGGATAGATTCGTTAATAGCACCACCTGTGGCCGGGTGTACTTATGCTTGGACCGGACCGGGGATGGTAAGTGGTACAACTTCTCAAACACTAACTGCTAATGCAAGTGGCACCTATAGCGTTACTATTACGAACGCTTTAGGTTGTAGTTATACGTTAGATACAACCATAGTTTTTCATCCAACTCCAACTATAACTGTAAATAATCCTAATATATGTACAGGGGCAACAACAACACTTACTGTTAGTAGTTCAAGTGGCCCGGCCGGAACTTTAACCTATACCTGGAATCCAACAACCGGACTTAATTTTTCTCCGGGTGATAGTGTGGCAACATTAACACCACCCGCAAGCATTAATTATAGTATTACGGCAACAACTGTTAATGGTTGTACAAATACTGCTGTATCAAATGTTACAACAAACACCATCCCTCCGCCTACATTTACTGTGAACCCCGTCTGTCAAGGCACACCTACAACATTTACAAATACTACTGTAGGTGGTTCTACTTATGATTGGAATTTTGGAGATTTAACTACTCTTGCTGATACATCACAATTGCAAAATCCTTCATATACATATCCTGGGGCAGGAAATTATGTGGTTAATTATACTGTTGCCGTTGGTGGTGGCTGTAAATCAAGTACCACACAAACAGTAACGGTAAACCTTCAACCAACAGCAACTATTAGTGCAGCGCCCGTTTGCCTTGGAGCAACTACTGTATTTAATAGTACAGTAACAAATGGTAACACCTATGCTTGGAATTTTGGTGGCGCAGGTACGGGTACAAACATTACAACAGCTACTCCAACATATAGTTATTCAGCACCTGGTGGTACTTTTCCGGTGAGTTTAACAGTAACTGCAGTAGGCAATTGTACGGTAAATGCAACAACTAATGTAATTGTAAGTCCTTTACCAACTGCTTCAATAAGTGTACCGGCTGTTTGCTTAGGTACCGGCTCTGTATTTACCAGTACAGTAACTAATGGCAGCACCTATAGCTGGACTTTTGGTGGAGCTGGCACAGGCTCAAATATTACTACGGCTACCCCAACCTATACTTATTCGGCAGCAAATACTTTTCCAGTAAATTTAACGGTAACATCGGCAGGCTCTTGTACTGTAGGTGCAACTACTAACGCAGTAGTAAAACCTATTCCGACAGTAGATCCTATACCTCCTTCGTTTTATTGTACTAATCAACTAACCAATCAAATTAATTTTGCCTGTCAACCTACCGGTGGAACGCCCACGTTTTCATGGTCTGGTTTAAATGGAATAGGAATTACGGTAACAGGAGATAGTGTCCCATCTTTTATGACCAGTAATACGGGTACTTCAGATGCTGTAACAACATTTACAGTTAATGCAACTTTAAACGGTTGCCAAGGCCCTAATTCTAACTTTAGTATTACGGTGTATCCAAACCCCGTTGCTGATTTTGTTTCTACCTATAGTATATGCATAGGTAGTCCGACGGACTTTAAAGATGAATCAGTTGCATATGGTGGCTTGAGTATTAATTCTTGGAATTGGGATTTTAACCAAGATGGCATAATAGATGCCACAAGCCAAAATCCAAGTTATTTATACCCAACTGCAGGGCCGGAAGCAGTAAGTCTACTTGTAGGGACAAATTCTGTACCCTCATGTACAGCACAAACAACCGAACCAGTTTTTGTAAACCCTAAACCGGTTGCAAATTTTTTAGGAATTAATTTACAAGGCTGCCCTACTCCGGTTTTAAGTACAACATTTACACCTCAATCAACTATATCATCCGGTAATATTGTTTCTTGGAATTGGGATTTTGGCGATGGACAAACGTCAACATCTCAAACACCGCCGGTACAGTCTTATGTAAATGCATCTCATGACACGCCTGCTTATTATTCTGTATTATTAACTGTAAAATCGGATAGTGGTTGTACAAATACAAAAACACAAACTAATTATGTTGAAGTATATCCAACACCGGTTGCAGGTTTTTCTTGGGGACCAGGTGATGCAGATATAGATCAGCCTGTTATTACTTTTGTTAACCAAGCAATAGGTGCAAATGAGTATCTCCCTACTCAAACATATGGGCAGTATGGAGTTCAATATGATTTAGGTGATACATACAATCAGGGCGCCTCTAATACTGTACAAAATAATACAAGTTTTAATCATACGTATAGCGATCCTGACCCAAGTGATGTAGTAGAAACATACAATGTTACTCAATCGGTAATTAATAGTTATGGCTGTACAGATGCTATTACTAAACCAGTAGAAATACAACCCATTTTTACTTTTTATATTCCGAATGCTTTTTCTCCAAACGGAGATAAGAAAAACGAAGGATTTAAAGGTTTAGGAATGGGTATCGATAATTCAACTTACAATTTATGGGTGTTCGACCGTTGGGGTTTAATGATATATCATGCTAATGATATTGATGCAGCTTGGGATGGGCACATGCTTGGCCATGAAGATAAACCTGTACTACAAGAAGATGTGTATGTTTGGAAGGTAAAGTTTAATGATATTTTTGGGCAACTACACGAATATCATGGTACAGTTACTTTAGTGAAATAATGTAATTATCTAAGCCGGGTTTTATAAAAAATTAAGGAATTATTGATAACTCGGTTTTACCACCTGCATCCTTATTGCTATATTTGAAGATGCAAATTTTGAAAGGAGAAGGATTTATTCCCGGGCCGTTATTAGCCAACATTAATTCGCCAGCTGATTTAAAAAAACTTACCGAAACGCAGTTAGAACAATTGTGCGATGAACTTCGCCAATATATTATTGATTTAGTTTCTGTAAAAGGAGGGCATTTTGGCGCATCTCTTGGTGTTGTGGAACTAACTGCTGCACTTCATTATGTGTTTAACACACCATACGATCAACTTGTTTGGGATGTTGGTCATCAGGCATACGGACATAAAATTCTTACCGGACGCAGAGATACTTTTTATACCAACCGAAAATATAAAGGTGTTAGCGGTTTCCCTAAACGAGATGAAAGCGAATATGATGCTTTTGGTGTAGGACACTCTTCCACTTCTATTTCTGCCGCATTAGGTATGGCAGTTGCTTCTGATTATTTAAATCAAAAAGATAAACATCATATTGCGGTTATAGGCGATGGAGCTATGACAGCCGGACTTGCTTTTGAAGGTTTAAATCATGCAGGCTCATCAAATGCAAATTTACTGGTAGTGCTTAATGATAATTGCATGAGTATAGACCCTAATGTGGGTGCATTAAAAGAATATCTTACTGATATAACAACATCGCATACATATAACAATGTAAAAGATGAGGTCTGGAAACTGCTTGGCAAGTTTAGCAATTTTGGTACAAGTGCACGCGATATTGCATCTAAAGTACAAGCGGCTTTAAAAACATCGTTGCTTAAACAAAGCAATATGTTTGAGTCGTTAAAGTTTAGATACTTTGGTCCTATTGATGGACACGATGTACAACGCTTAGTACAAGTTTTAAATGATTTGAAAGATATACCGGGACCAAAAATTTTGCACGTACTTACTAAAAAAGGTAAAGGCTATAAATTTTCGGAAGAAGGAAATGAAACCGTATGGCATTCACCGGGTTTGTTTAATAAAGATACCGGAGAGATTATTAAAGTTACTCCAAAAGAACCACAACCGCCAAAATACCAAGATGTATTTGGACATACGATTGTAGAGCTTGCTGAGAAAAACAGTAAAATAATGGGTGTTACACCTGCTATGCCAAGTGGCTGTTCATTAAATATTATGATGAAAGCCATGCCCGACAGAGCTTTTGATGTAGGCATTGCTGAACAACATGCAGTAACTTTTTCTGCAGGATTGGCTACACAAGGGTTGGTTCCTTTTTGTAATATCTATTCATCTTTTATGCAACGTGCTTACGACCAAGTTATACATGACGTTGCTTTACAAAAACTACACGTTGTTTTTTGTTTAGATAGGGGAGGGCTTGTTGGTGCTGATGGACCAACACATCACGGCACGTTCGATTTAGCTTATTTCCGTTGCATCCCAAATATGATAGTTGCTGCGCCTATGAATGAGCAAGAGTTGCGTAATATGATGTACACTGCTCAGTTAGAAAAAAATACACTGCCTTTTAGTATACGTTACCCACGTGGTAATGGTGTTATGGTAAATTGGAAGACTCCTTTCGAGGAAATTGAAATTGGTAAAGGCAGAAAATTAAAGGACGGGAAAGATATTGCTATTCTTTCTATCGGGCATATTGGTAACACAGCTACCGAAGCCATTAAAATAATAGAAGAGCAAAATATTAGTGTAGCACATTACGACATGCGTTTTGTAAAACCATTAGATGAGCAAATGCTGCATGAAATTTTTGCTACACATAAAAAAGTAATTACTATTGAAGATGGCTGCCTGCAAGGTGGTTTTGGTAGTGCAGTTATAGAGTTTATGAGCGATAATAATTACAATGCGCAAGTAAAACGTTTAGGCATTGCTGATGAGTTTATTGAACATGGCGAACCAAAGGAATTGTATGATGAGGTTGGTTTATCGGTTGCTGCAATTGCAGAAGAAGCGATTAAATTAATTGCTCCCGCAAAAAAAATAATGACAAGCTAATTTATAATGAAACGTATTTTTTTAATCCTCATATCTTGCTTTGTAGTCACTAATTTTTTAAAAGCACAGGCGCAGGGCATCGATCAAACATTTAGACCGGTTATTTATGCAAGTTTAGTGGCCTCTCAGGTAGATGGTGATACGTATGCAGGTTATAGTAAACCCGGTTTTATGTTGGGAGCGGGCATAAACCGTCAGCTATCACGAGTTTTTGAAGTGGAGTTTGGCTTAACCTTTATACAAAAAGGTGCGCGTCATAATTATGGTTTAGATTCAGCCTCGAGAAACAATCCGGCTAATCCTTTTTTCTTATCGCGTTTAAATTATCTTGAAATTCCACTAACCGTAAGAATGAATTATAAAAAATTTAATGGAGAAATAGGAGCTGCCGCTGGCTACCTAATACAAAACCCTCCTAATGTTCAAACAAACAATCCAACATACATTGATGATAAATATAAAAATTTTGATTTTAGCTATATTGTTGGGTTTGGTTATAAACTAAGTCAGTTTTTAACAGTTAATTTGCGTTTTGAATATTCTATGGTTACTATTCATCCCTATTATACTTCAACAACTGGTATCTATCACGGGCAATTTCCTTTTTCGTTATTTAACCGTGGTTTATACAATAATGTATTGCAATTATGCTTACGTTATAGGATACCATCAAAAGTTACAACAAGTACATCTCCGGTTGTCAAATAAATTAGTAAATATTGCAATTGCTGTTACGGGTGCAAGCGGAGCTATCTATGCAAAAACTTTGTTTGATACATTGGTACAGCATAAAAGTTTATTTAAAAACATTGCTGTCGTAATGAGTGATAATGCCAAATACGTTTGGCAATATGAGTTAGATAATACCGAGTACAAAAATTACCCATTTACTTTTTTTGATAAAAATGATTTTATGGCGCCTTTTGCATCGGGTTCATCTTCTTATCAAGCGTTGATAATTTGCCCGTGTAGTATGGGTACTTTAGGTAGAATAGCAACTGGTATGAGCAATGATTTAGTTACACGTGCTGCCGATGTAATGCTGAAAGAAAGAAGGAAATTAATTTTACTTACACGAGATACGCCACTGAACCTTATTCATATAAAAAATATGGAAACGGTTACACTGGCAGGTGGCATTATCTGCCCTGCAACACCATCGTTTTATAGCAAACCAAAAACGTTTGAAGAACTTGCTAAAACAGTTACGGATAGGGCTTTACATTTAGCCGGTGTAGAAATAAATTCATTTCGTTGGAATGAAGAGGAAAAAGAGTAAGAAATTATTTAAAATAAAAAAGCCGTTCAAATTTTTTTTGAACGGCTTTTTTTATGAGTAAACTAAAATTAGTTATTATCGTATTGGTTTATTTTAGCATCCATGCTAAGGGTAGCATGTGGCACACTGCGTAAACGTTCTTTCGGAATTAATCTTCCGGTAACTCGGCAAATACCATAGGTTTTATTTTGTATGCGTACCAGCGCATTTTGTAACGATACAATATATTTTTCCTGACGAGACGCTAATTGTGCAACCTCTTCTTTAGATAAAATGTCACTACCGTCTTCTAATAATTTAAAGGTTGGCGATGTATCATCTGTACCGTGATTATCTGTATTAGTTAAAGTCTGTTTCAATAAATCGTAATCTGTTTTAGCTTCGTTTAATTTAGCAACAATAATTTCTTTAAACTCGGTAAGTTCTTTATCGTTGTAACGTGTACGAGTATCTTTATTGTTAATAAAAGGTTTTGGCTCTTCTTTTTTAGGTTTTTTAATTAGGGCTTTAGTTAAGTCAATTTTAATAACTTGTTTGCGTACAAATTCTTCCGAATCGTACTGCTTTTTCATTCCAATTCTACCACCTCTTGATCTTCTTCTTCCTTTACCTTTTTTCTCTTTTTCTTTTTCTTCAACAATTACTTCTTCAATATCATCATCATCATCAGTTATTGCTTCAGGATCTATTTCTAAAAGACCTGCATCAACATCCAATTCCTCTCCGTCTAAATCAGCATCATCCGATTTTTTAGATTTCTTTTTACCTGCTTTTTTAGAAACTGGTTTCTCTTTTTTAACGGGTGCAGCAGCGGGTTTCTTTTTAAGCTTGGTTTCTTCTTCTTTTTTAGAAACAATCTTCTTCACTTCTTTTTTTGCAGTCTTTTTCACTTCAACAGGTTTGTTTTTATTAGGTTTAGCCGCTGGCACCTTTTTGGCTTGCGGTTTTTGTTTTGCTTTAGGGGTAGGTTTAGCAGGCTTGCTTGCTTTAGCAGGTTTAGCAACTTTTTTAGCAACAGGTTTTGTTGCTTTTTTAGGAGCAGTTTTTTTAACTACTTTTTTAGCTGCAGGCTTGCCAGCTTTTTTAATTGACTTTACAGCAGATTTTGCTTTTTTGTCGTTTTTCTTAGCCATGGTAATCTTTAATTTAATTTTTCTACGCTTATATAAGTGTTCAGTTTTTCATCCACTTCAATAAACATACTTGTTTGTTGTTCTAATTGCTCAACCAACTGAAGGCTACTTGTTAAAGTTTCAGAGCAAATATAGTTTAAATTATTTTTTATAGCATCATTAAGGGCATCATTTTGCAGAACCTTAATATTTATCTTGTCCGTAACCTCAAAACCCTTGTCTTTACGTATGTTTTGGATACGATTAACGATTTCGCGTGCTATGCCCTCCTGTTTTAAAGGCTCGGTAAGTGTTATATCAAGAGCTACTGTTACAGGACCGCTGTTAGCCACCTTCCAGCCTGGTATATCAACGGGTATAATCTCAACATCTTCAGGCTCCAGGGTAATAGTTTCTCCTTCAATTTTTATATCAAATTTGCTGGTTTTCTCAATTCCTGATATAATTTCTTGAGTATGATCTACGGCAAAAGATTGCACGGTTTTCATATGTTTGCCGCATTTTTTACCTAATGTTTTAAAATTAAGTTTTAGGTTTTTTACAATTTGTGTATGACTTTCGTTTACAAACTCAATTTCTTTTACGTTTACTTCAGCTAAAATTAAATCTTGTACAGCATGTACTTGTTTTTGAAAATGCTCATCCAACACCGGAATTTGTATTTTATTTAAAGGTTGACGAACTTTTAAATTCTCTTTTTTACGGATAGAAAGAACCATAGAAGAAATTTTTTGTGCCAGTTCCATTCTTTCTTCTAACTCTTTATCAATTAATTTTTCATCTACTTTAGGGAAATCACTCAAGTGGATGGATTCAGCTTTTTGACGATTGGTAATGCTGTTTAAATCATTAAATAATCTATCAGTAAAAAACGGTGCAATAGGAGCAGATAATTGTGCTATAACTTCTAAACAACGATACAATGTTTGGTAAGCTGCAATTTTATCTTCACTGTAATCGCCTTTCCAAAAACGACGACGACATAAACGAACATACCAGTTACTTAAATGCTCATCAACAAAATATTCTATAAACCTACCTGCACGGTGTGGCTCGTAGTTGCTATAAGCTTCATCTACATTTTTTATCAACGAATTTAATTCAGATAAAATCCATTGGTCAATTTCCGGTCTTTTGTTGGCTGGAATTTCGGCTTCACTATATGTAAACCCATCTACATTGGCATATAGCACAAAGAATGAGTAAGTGTTGTAAAGTGTTCCAAAAAATTTACGCTGTACCTCACCAATTCCTTCGGTATCAAATTTTAAATTATCCCATGGGGCTGCATTGGTTATCATGTACCAGCGTGTGGCATCTGCTCCAAATTTCTCAATGGTTTCAAATGGGTCAACGGCGTTACCCAAGCGCTTGCTCATTTTATTGCCATTTTTGTCAAGTACCAAGCCGTTACTTACCACATTTTTATAGGCAACCGAATCGAAACACATAGTTGCTATTGCGTGTAGGGTAAAAAACCACCCGCGTGTTTGGTCAACACCTTCTGCAATAAAATCGGCAGGATAGTATTTTTTATTGTCTATTAAATCTTTATTCTCAAACGGATAATGCAATTGTGCATAAGGCATAGCACCACTATCAAACCAAACATCAATTAAATCAGGTTCGCGAAATAATTTTTTTCCGTTTTTCTCCAATACAATAGTATCAGCATAAGGTTTATGCAAATCAAAAGTTGCATAGTTTTCAGTAGAATTATCTCCCGGTTTAAAAGCTGCTAATGGGTTTTTATCCATAAAACCTTTTGCAACGGCATTATCAATTTGCTTTTTTAATTCTTCGGCAGAATTGATAACGGTTTGCTCGGTTCTGTCTTCACTTGTCCATATAGGAATTGGGATACCCCAAAAACGTGAACGAGATAAATTCCAATCATTTAAATTTTCTAACCAACTTCCAAAACGCCCTGTACCTGTAGATTCAGGTTTCCAGTTAATGGTTTTGTTCAGCTCTATCATACGCTCTTTTAAAGCGGTGGTTTTAATAAACCAACTATCAAGCGGATAATATAAAACAGGCTTATCAGTACGCCAGCAATGAGGGTAACTGTGCTCGTAGGTTTCTTTTTTAAAGAGCTTACCTTCTTCCTGTAATTTTAAAACAATGCGTTCATCAACACTTAAGTAAACTTTAAGGTCTTTTATTTTATGGTTGGCTTCTAAAATTTTCTTTTGGCGTTCAAACTCAACTTTCTTTTCATCATCATTTAAGTAAGCCTCTTTTACAAACTCTTCGCCGTATAAAAATACACCGTCTTGTACTTCAGGTAAAAACTTACCGCGTTTATCAACCAAGGTTAATGAGCCAATGTTGTTTTGTTTTGCTACTCTAAAGTCATCTGTGCCAAATGAAGGAGCTATATGTACTATACCTGTACCATCGGTTGTGGTAACAAAATCACCAATAATAACTCTAAATGCATCGCCGCCATCAGTTGGTTTAGAGAAGTGTAGGAGTTGCTCATATTTTACACCAGCTAAATCGCTTCCTTTAAATTCAGATAGAATTTTAAATGGGATGGCTTTATCTCCTGCTTTATAATCTTCTAATTTTAACTCGGCACTTTTTTCCGAAAAATATTTCCCTACTAAATCTTTTGCAAGAATTACATGGATACTTTCGTGCGAAAACGGATTAAAAGATTTTACTAAAACATAATCAATGTCTTTGCCAACAGCTAATGCTGTGTTAGAAGGAAGGGTCCAAGGAGTAGTTGTCCAAGCTAAAAAACAAATAGTTTCTTTGATGCTTTTTAAACTTTCAATTTTAAACTCGGTGTTATTACTTGCTTTAAACATCACTGTAGCAGTTCTGTCTTTTACATCTCTGTAACAACCCGGTTGGTTTAATTCGTGTGATGATAAACCTGTACCCGCGGCAGGAGAGTAAGGCTGAATAGTAAAGCCTTTATATAATAAGTTTTTTTCGTACAAATTATTCAACAGCCACCAAACGCTTTCAATGTAACGGTTATCGTAAGTAATGTAAGGGTCATTCATATCAACCCAGTAACCCATTTGACTTGTAATGGCCTCCCACTTATCCGTATATTTCATTACATCTTTGCGGCACTCAAGGTTGTATTGTTCAACGGTAATTTTTTTACCTATATCTTCTTTCGTAATTCCTAATGCTTTTTCTACGCCTAATTCTATTGGTAAACCATGTGTATCCCACCCGGCTTTACGTTTAACCTGAAAGCCTTGCATAGTTTTAAAACGACAAAAAATATCTTTAATGCTACGTGCCATTACGTGGTGTATGCCTGGCATGCCGTTAGCACTTGGAGGCCCTTCATAAAAAACAAAAGGTGTTTTTCCTTCACGTTCAGAAACCGATTTTTCAAAAGTTTTGTTTTCTTCCCACTGCTTTAAAATATCTTTTCCTATTTGCGAAAGATTTAGTTGCTTGTATTCGTTATATTTTTTGCCCATTAGTAACCTAAAAATTTTAAGCCCATAAAGATAATGCTTTATTAGAGATTCTGATACAAATAAAAATCCCCTGTTTTCATTGAAAACAGGGGATTAAATTGCTCTAAAATAGGGTTATTCGTCTATTTGTGCATCTCCAACATACGCCCCATTTTTATATATTTCTATACGTAATAAAATTCCATCGTCGCTATACTTGTAGTTTTTTCCATCCATAAAACGGTTATCTTTAAAAATACCATCTTTAGTTTTTTGGCGATTTTTATTGTACAATACGTTTTGTCCGTTTAATACAGTAGGTATCTTAGCCTTAGGGTCTTGTAAAGTTTCTGTTTTAACATCTGCCGTTACTTTCTTACTATTATCTACTTTTTCAGGTGGAACTTCTTTAATTGGTTTTTTAGGTTCAAATGTTTTAATAGTGGCAACATCAGCATCTCCGTTATTGTAGTTTACTACTTTTTTCACGTCTCCGTTTGGGTAGTATTCTGTAACAGCACCACTTTCTTTACCTGCCTGCCAGTTACCTTCTATTTGCGGAGTTCCGTCTTCATAATAGTATTTTTGAGCTCCTTCTCTTTTTCCACCTGTATTAAATGTAAATTCCTGCTGTACCTGACCGTTATCATAATATAACTTGTAGTTACCTACCCATTTATTGGTTTTCCAGGTTCCTTCTTCTGATACTTTACCGTTTTCGTGGTACATAATAGCATAACCGTCAGGTCTGCCATTTTGAAATGTAATTTTATTTTTAGTGTTTCCGTTGCAAAAATACTCTTTCCAAATGCCGTTCTTTTTATTGTCGGCATATTTCCCTTCTTCTACTTTAGCAGTCAGTTGGTAGCAAGTATTTGGTTTGGT
>Ga0206997_10035_pt2 | contig 43051 bp, 37 predicted proteins | sample Alteio_BWMinCont_3_FD_153478 | JGI IMG/M metagenome (GOLD analysis project Ga0206997, IMG submission 153478) | Enriched cells from forest soil in Barre Woods Harvard Forest LTER site, Petersham, Massachusetts, United States -... | ecosystem: Environmental > Terrestrial > Soil > Temperate forest >...
GGCTAACGAAAAGCTGTATGTAAACAAGGCCGAAGGTTTTGTTGGCACCAGTTTAAAGAAAGATGAGTTTGTTTGCGATTGCTCAGACATTGATGATATTATTGCTTTTACCAAAGAGGGTAAACTAAAAATATTTAAGGTAGCCGATAAAGTTTTTGTAGGCAAAGACATTATATACGTTGCTGTGTTTAAAAAGAACGACGAGCGCACTACATATAACATGATTTATACCGATGGGCCAAAAGGCATAACCTTTATTAAACGCTTTAATGTTACTGGTGTTACCCGCGATAAAGAATATGATTTAACCAAAGGCACAGCAGGCTCTAACACACATTGGTTTACCATTAATCCTAATGGCGAAGCCGAAAAAGTAGTGGTTAATTTAAAACCTGTTACTGGTGTACGCAAGTTAGAAATTGACGTTGATTTTGCTGAAATTCCGGTTAAAGGTAGATCATCGGTTGGTAATATTGTAACTAAATACGCGGTAAAAAAAGTAGTTTTTAAATCGAAAGGTGCATCAACCTTAGGTGCCGAAGATTATTGGTTTGATGATACTACGCATCGTTTAAATAAAGAAGAACGCGGCACTTACTTAGGCAAATTTGCAGGCGAAGATAAAATACTTACCATCACATCAAAAGGGCAATACAAATTGTATAATTACGATTTACTAAACCACTTTGATGAGGATATTGTAATGATTGAAAAATTTCTACCTAAACAAGTAATTACGCTTGTTTATTTTGATGGAGAAAGTAAATCTTACTTAGCTAAACGATTTATTCCTGAAAACATTTCTACCAAAACATCTATTATTACCGAGCATGAAAACTCGTTAGTAGAATTGGTTACCAGCAATCCAATTGCGGTAATTGATGTGGTGTTTGGTAAAGAAAAAGATAAACAACCAAAACCCGAAGTAATTAATTTGGCTGAGTTTGCCCCTATGGTGAACATGAAAGCTAAAGGCAAAAAATTAACTCCGCTTAAAGTAAAAGAAATTAATTTACGCGAAGCCGAAGAAGTTGAATTAGATGAAGAGCCGGAAGCAAATAGTGGCGATAATGGTTTATCACCTATGGAACTACACCGCCGTGCTATGGAAAAAATTAGCCGTAAAGCAGCGCAGGATTTTATGAAGGGTGAAGATGGGCAAGGTAAATTGCCTTTTGATTAGTTTGTTATTAATGGAAACTAAGCAAGCCAAAACTAAGTAACATGAAACAGTTTTTTCTTGTTTTAACTTTTTTGTTTTGCGTTAGTAAGTATACGGTTGTTGCACAAGTTAGTGATACAACCATACAAATTAGTGCAGCACGTACCGATACTGTCCAAAAAGCAATGACTGCTATTACCGAAAAAGAGTATGACAATAGCAACGATTACGACCCCGGACTTTTCCTAATTGGTTTAACCGGGCTGGGGATAATAATTATTTCAGTTGGCGCGGGCATTATAGTTTCTATGGTTTGTTTTTTCCTGTTACTTACGTTTGTTTCGGTAGGCATTGTATCAACTTCTATTATTGTTGGCTTGCACAAAAAATCATTTGAAAGAGGTTTTAAAATTTTTATTATTTCATCTTCAAGTTTTGCAGGCACTTTACTTTTTACCATAGTTTTTTGGGCTATAAACCATGTTATGCATTGGTTTACAACAAAAACGGCTCTTTTAACTGGTGCGTGTTTTGGCTTGGTTAGCGGTTTTATTTTAGGCTTGTTAGTGGCTTATATTCTAAAAAAACTAACCAACTATTTTAAAGGAAAACTACATTTGTTTTAAAAGCACTTACACGCTCAAAAAACTTTTACTATCGGCTACAAATTCCATTTGTTTATGGGTTACAGGGTGTTCAATAACAAGTTTAGCAGCATGTAAAGCAATAGCGTTCGGCTTATACAAAACAGTTGAACCATAAAGCGCATCGCCCAAAATTGGGCAATTTAAACCTGTCAATTGCACCCGTATTTGATGGAATTTACCTGTATACAACTCCACATCCCACAAAAAATAGTTGTTATGGGGTTTAACCGTATAGGCTAATTTTATTTTTTCGGCATACTCGGTACCCTCAGGTACAAGCACTGCCTTCTTTTTTTCTTTCCGATGCCATTGTTCCAACGTATCTGTCCTATTTATAGGTGCTGTAGCTGTTAAAGCCAAATAATGCTTGGTTACGGTGCGGTTAGCAAACTGCTCGCTTAAATTCCTTAAATAATCCTTGTTTTTGGTAAATAACACCACACCGCTCACGGGTCTATCTAATCGGTGCAGGTGTTGGGCATAGGATAGTTTATCGCCCGTTTTTCCTTTCAAATAATTTTTTACCTGCTGCAACAAATTAGGGAAATTATTACGGTCGGGTTCTACCATTAAGCCGGCAGGTTTGTTACACACCAGCAGTACATCATCTTCGTATATAATTTCGGGCTTATTCATAGTTAAAATTAATAAGGGCAAATAAAATCAATAAAATATAGTCTGCTTCATAAAAACAATTATTTTTGACAAAAGTTTTTTGAGTTTATTTATAATTTAAAAATTTCATCATATGAACATCCACGAGTATCAAGGTAAAAGTATTTTAAAAAGTTTTGGTGTTGCTGTGCAAGAAGGGATAGTTGCCGAAACACCTGAACAAGCAGTTGAAGCCGCTAAAGAAATGAAAGCAAAATATAACAGCGATTGGGTTGTTGTAAAAGCGCAAATACATGCCGGTGGCCGTGGTAAAGGCGGTGGAGTTAAATTAGCAAAGAATTTAGACGAGGTGAAACAAAAAGCAACCGACATTATAGGCATGCAATTAATTACCCCGCAAACAAGTGCCGAAGGTAAAAAAGTGCATAAAGTGTTAATTGCACAGGATGTTTACTACCCGGGTGCATCGCCAACTAAGGAGTTTTATATCAGTATTTTATTAAACCGTGCTACAGGTCGTAACATTATTATGTACAGCACCGAAGGTGGCATGGACATTGAGCATGTAGCAGAAACTACACCGCATTTAATTTGGAAAGAAGAAATTGACCCGAAAGTTGGTTTACGCGATTTCCAATGCCGTAAAGTGGCTTTTAACTTAGGTTTAAGCGGTACTGCATTTAAAGAAATGACCAAATTTGTGGCTTCTTTATACAAAGCGTACGATTCTATCGATGCTTCTTTATTCGAAATTAATCCGGTACTTAAAACATCCGACGATAAAATTATTGCCGTAGATGCTAAAGTAACCATGGATGACAACGCATTGTTCCGTCATAAAGACATTGAAGCCATGCGCGATGAATTAGAAGAAAACCCTATTGATGTTGAAGCCCGCAAAGCAGAACTTAACTACGTTAAATTAGATGGTAACGTGGGTTGTATGGTTAACGGCGCAGGTTTAGCAATGGCTACTATGGATATTATTAAAATATCGGGCGGTGAGCCTGCTAACTTTTTAGATGTGGGTGGTACGGCTAATGCTGAGCGTGTAGAAAAAGCATTTCGTATTATTTTAAAAGATAAAAATGTAAAAGCCATTTTGGTAAACATTTTTGGAGGCATTGTGCGTTGCGACCGTGTGGCACAAGGTGTAGTAGATGCTTACAAAAATATGGGCAGCATTCCTGTACCAATTATTGTGCGTTTACAAGGTACAAATGCCGAAGAAGCTAAAAAACTAATTGAAGCATCGGGCTTAAAAGTATTTTCAGCTATTCAGTTACAAGAAGCTGCTGATTTAGTTAAAAAGGTTATAAATAATTAATTAGATTTGCTTACAATTTTAAATATAAGTATGAAAAAAATAGTTATCTCAACACTTTCAATTGCGGCAATAAGCGGTGCATGTATGCTAACTTCTTGTGGGGGTGGCAATAAAGCAGCCGATACAGACAGCATGGCTACTGATAGCACAAAGGTTGATACAGCGGCAGCTGTTACACCAAACGCCACTTCAAGTACCGAAATGACGTATCAGATACCATCGCCTAAAGAAATGTTTGTTTTTATTAAACAAGTAGCAGGTAAAAATAATAAGCGTACAGATGTTTTAAATAATCCTGATAACGTTAAAAATTATGCCGATGCAAAATCGCAGGCATTAAATTTTGGCATATATAGTTGTGATTTAACCTACTGCTCTATTTTTGAAATTGGTACCGATGTACTTAAATATTTTAAAACAGTAAAGCAATTAGGTGATGCCGTTGGCGTATCAAGTTCTATTAGTCCGGCTATGCTTAAAAGCTTAGAAAAAAACATGGGTAATCCCGATTCGTTAGTTGAAATTGCGGATAATTTATATTTCTCTTCTTTCGAAAGCATGCAAAACTCACAACAAGGCACTACATTGGCTTTATCAGTTGCGGGCGGCTATATTGAAGGATTGAACATTGCTTGTGGTTTAGTGAAATACGACAAAAAAAGCGCAGCGGTTGAACGTATAGCCGATGAAAAATATACCCTTGATAACATTATTGATTTTATGAAAAAATACGAAAGCGATGCAGGTGTAAAAGAAACCATTGCAAAGCTGGAAGATTTAAGAACTACATTTAACCAGGTAACTGAAAAACAAGCAGGCGCGGTTGCTGTTAAAGAAGAAAAAGGCACTAAAGTGTTAGGCGGTGGTAGCGAGTCGCAAATAACTGAAGCTCAATACAAAGCTTTAGCAGATAAAGTAACTTCTATTAGAAACTCATTTACAGGAAAATAATTAATTATAAATTTCAATTATGAAAAGAATATTTTTTGCATTAGTGATTTGTTTAGGTTTAACAACAAACTACGCATTTGCTCAGGCAGGTGTTTGTGGTGACTTCCATAAAAAAGCTTGTTATATGGAAGGTACCCGTAGAGATAAACATTCCTTTATGTATAACGCCCAATCAAAAAGTGGTTTGTTTGCACAAGGCTCTACATCTAAAATGCGTTGTGTAGTTTACAAAGGCAACGATTACCGCATTAGCGTTTGCTGCGAAACTATTATAGGCGATAAAGTAAATTTTAAAATTTTTGATGCCCGCACAAACGAATTGCTTTTTGATAACACAAAAAATGATAATACACAACAATTTGAGTTTCAAGCATCAACTACCCGTCAATTAATTATTGAAGCTACTGTGCCTTTAGGCGATGTAAAAGAAGAAAAAGGTAAAGCTGAAAGTGCTGCCTGTGTTGGCTTGTTAATAGAAAACAAAGTATCAGACAGAGTAGGTTTTTCTCAGTATTAGAATCAATAAAAAATTATTTCGAAAGGCTTACTGCGTAGTAAGCCTTTTTTGTTTACTGGTTTCTCTTGCAATTTTTAGCTAAAATACTTCTTCTACAATATAAATAGCCTTGTTGATTTCAACAGAAGATTTTGCCTGTAAACCCATTAGTTTTAATCCTAAAGGCGATTGAGGCGAAAGAACAATTACTTCTGCACCATCAACCAGCAGTTTGCCCAAAGGAACACTTAAAAACAAATAACCCTTGTTGGTTTTAACCAAACTTCCTTTGGTTATTTGAGTTGATTTTAATGCAGCATCAATTTTTTGCAGCGCAGTTTTTTGTATCAATAATTCATCAAGTTGCCTGCTTATTTTTTCCTGCTCTAATTGCATCATAGCACGCGCAGTTTCGTGCTTATCGCCTGCTGAACTTTTACCATCGCTTATGGCTCCTTCACCTAACTCCTGCAAATTATTTTGTAGAGTTTGTATTTTTTCAACTACTAATTTAAGACATGCAGCATGTATTTTTTCTTTTAACTGCATACTTAGTTATTTTCTCTACTTACGATTTTACTAATTTCTTAGTATAGGTGTTTCCGTTTTCTGAAGAAATTTTTACTACATAAATTCCGCCTGAAACCGACGATAAATCAAGTGATTGAATAATTTTATCGGTAGTGTTTGTTTGCGATGATTTTGTTTGTGTGCTTAGCACCAGTCGTCCGGCAACATCGTACAGGTTTACTGTAAGCGGACAATCGGTGCTTCCGCAAAGTGTATTTATAAGGCTCGTGGTTGTAATTGATTTAATGCCGTAGGTTCCTTTTAAAATTTGGTCGGCTACACAAAAATTAGGAATGCCATATCCTAAAAGCGAATCGGGATGCGTATACTGCGTAGCACTTTCTTTTATAGCTTTAATTACTTCCATGTTTGTTTTTGTAGGATTGCCCTGCCATAAGCAAGTTACCATACCCGCCATAATAGGCGATGCAAACGAAGTACCGCTGCCCACAGTTACCATGCCTGCACTTATATCAAAAATAGTTGCATTCTCTCCCTGTGCCATAACATCAGGTTTTATGCGCCCATCGGCCGTGTTACCGGTTGAACTAAAATTAGCATAAGCGCCGCCCGCATCAACCGCTCCAACAGCTAATATACTATCAGCATCAGCAGGTACCGAAATTTTTTGCCAAGTCGATCCTCCTTCATTACCGGCAGCAACACAAACAATCATTCCACGGCGTGCCGCCATGGTAGCCGAAATACTGGCTACTGATGTTCTTCCGTTTAAATCTGCCCAAGTGTGGCTTTGTGTAGGGTCATCAAATGTAGTATAACCTAAAGATGAGTTTATAACATCTGCCCCTGCACTATCAGCATACTCAATAGCTGAAACCCATTGATACTCTTCCAAAATTTTTTCAGTAGAATCTATTTCGCTCCGTAGTAAATAAAATTTTGCATAAGGCGCGCTACCCATCATGAGTCCGCTTGTGTTAGCTGCTATACAAGATAAAACTTCGGTACCATGTCCTCCTTCGTTATACACCAAACTATCGTCGTTTAAAAAATCATGTGAAGCAATTACTTGATGGTTATGCCACAATGTATCGAGCACAGATGCTGTTTTAGAATCTAAAAAACCATTATCAATAATGCCAATTTGCATGCCGGTACCATTGTATCCTTGGTTATGGAGGCATTCTCCATTCAGCATATAAATTTGGTTTTGACTTTGCCCATAATTAAACACATTGCTTTGTGTAGCGGTTGTTTTTTGATTAGATATATTGTTGATTTCGGCCAACGGAATAAATTTTTTGGGAGCCTTAACTCTTGCTAAGGGATTGGCGTTAACTACAAAAGGAAGCGAAATAAGACTATCTAACTGCGCTTGGTTAGTTAACCTAACCACTACGCCATTAAACCAACGAGAACGACACATAACCAATGCACCCGTTTTTTCAACTCGCCTAACATAAGCCGTATCTACCGGTATATCTTCATTGGTAATGGCAATGCCTTGATTTGTTCTGCGATTTATGGCACGTTGCGATAAAAATTGTTGTGGATTACTTACACTATAATTAGAATTATTCTTATCGGCAAAAGCTACAAAATAACGCGTGTAAACTGTTTGCGCGTAACCATTTATAGTTAATAGAACAAAACAAAACAGCTGTAAAAACAACTTTACATTTTTAATTTTTAATTTGTTCATGCTTAATTTATTTAGTCTGTTCCGTACGAGTTTACAGTTTCAACATAATATATGCCACCGGCAATTACGCCACGGTGCGCACCCATAGCATCTTGCGCATAAACATAATTTATAATTTGCTTGTATACGCACCCTACCCCACGTGCATACTGCTCGTAGTAGTTTTGGTAAATAAGCGCGTTTGTATCTAAGTTTTGTAAAACGGTTAAGGTTTTAGCAAAAGAGTTTCCGTTAAGCTTAAGCGGGCTATCAAACGTAGTATAACTGTAATCACACTCATTAGTATCAGCATGTGCTGTACCGTTCCAAACCAAACCTAATTTAGCAGGGAAAGCAAGTTTTGTGTAGCGTATATTTTCTTCTACTACCTCAACATCGGTAGCTGTTTTGTTGGCAACCCACACTTTTTCCAAAGTCCAGGTCATGGCACTATAGGGTATAGTTGGACTATATATTTTTTTATAACGAATTAATTTAATGGTTGGTCGGTTTTCGTTATCAGTAATAAGCGTATCCATCGACTCTTTAATCTGGAATTTATATGTGCTTGTATCTCCTGTAATGGGATTATATATAATGGAATCTACGTCATAAATTACATACGATTTTATGGTACCCGGATAGTAATTATATCCCAAATCGGGCGGAGCAACTGTCGCGTCTTTTTTACAAGAAAAAAACAAAACTATTACTAAAAAAATGCAATAATATGGAAACTTCATTCATGTAAAAATAATTAAAAAAACACGAACCCAAAACTTATTTAACTTTGGCTGTTAAATTGTGAAGGTTAAAAAAAACATACTCATTTTTGTTGATTGGTACTTGCCTGCCTATAAAGCGGGAGGACCTGTAAAATCGGTATCTGCGTTGGTTTATTATCTGAAAGATGAGTTTAACTTTTACATTATAACCGGCAATAAAGACCTTTTTGCCACCGAACCCCATAAAGGCATTAAAAGCAATGAATGGAATGTTTTAGCCAATGGCGAGCAAGTTTTTTATTTTTCAGATGAGTTTATTTCGTTTAAAAATTTGCGTACAGTAGTAGAAAAAGTCACTTACGACTCTATTTATTTGAACAGTTTTTTTTCTAAACGCTTTACCATTTATCCTTTGCTACTAAAAAAATTAGGTGTTATAAAAAAACCGGTACTACTTGCACCAAGAGGCATGTTAGGCAGCGGGGCATTATCATTAAAATCGGGCAAAAAAAACATGTTTATTAATTTAGCCAAAGTAACAGGTTTATACAAACACATTATTTGGCATGCTACATCATTACAAGAAGAAAATGAGATAAAACAACTATTTACACACCATATTAAAACAATATCAAACTTAATTTTACCTACCACAAAAAACCGAACAGATTATACCAAAGAGGTAAACGAGGTAAGAATTTGTTTTATATCGCGTATTACACAGAAAAAAAATTTGCTATTTGCTCTGCAAGTTTTACAAACTATAAATAGCGGAAAAATTGTATTTGATGTATATGGCCCAGCAGAAGAAGCAGATTACTTTAAGTTGTGTAAAGAACTTGCAGCAAAACTACCCGGCAACATTACCGTAAATTTTAAAGGAGATTTGCAGGGCAACGAGGTAGAAGAAACCTTGAAAAATTACCACTTATTTTTGCTACCAACGTTAAACGAAAACTTTGGGCATGCCATTGTAGAAGCTATGTTAAATGGCTGCATTCCTTTAATTAGCGATACAACACCTTGGCGTAATTTACAGGCACAAAATATTGGTTGGGATATTGCTTTAACCGAAAAAGAAAAATTTGCAGTCGCAATTGAGGAGGTTCTGCAGTTATCGCAAACCAAATTTGAACAAAAATCTAAAACAGTGCAACAATATGCGCTTACACATTGCATAGATGTGTCGGCTGTAGAGGCTTACAAAAAACTGTTTAATTCACTTTAACATTCAAAAAAAGGTCTTTTGCATAAAATTTTGTATTTTTATGCGGATGATTTTTAGCCAAATAAATACACGCCCTTCGGCTATGGCTATGTGGAGTTAAATTTCACTACAACATTATTAATGTATTAACATTAGTTATTGTAAATTAATAAGCAATCATTTTCAATTAAATTTAAAATTCAAAAAAATTATAACAACATGGAAGCAAAAAACATTGCACCAACCTTAGAAAAAATATATAAAGAGGCAGGTGATTTTTTACCGCTTAACGGAACCGATTACGTTGAGTTTTACGTAGGTAACGCCAAACAAGCGGCACATTATTATAAAACAGCTTTTGGTTTTCAAAACTTGGCGTATAGCGGTTTAGAAACCGGAAATAGAGAAACCGCATCGTACGTGCTGCAACAAGGTAAAATTCGTTTGGTGCTTACGTCGCCTTTAAGTTCAAAAAACCCCATTAACGAGCACATTGTAAAACACGGCGATGGTGTTAAAGTAATTGCGCTTTGGGTTGATGATGCTACGTCTGCATTTAACGAAACCGTTAAACGTGGTGCTAAACCTTTTATGCAACCTACTAAAGAGGAAGATGAAAACGGATACGTAGTTCGTAGTGGAATTTATACCTACGGTGAAACTGTACACATGTTTGTTGAACGTAAAAATTACAACGGATTATTTTTACCGGGTTATAAAGAATTAAAAAACGAGTACAACCCAAAATCGGCAGGTTTAAAATATATCGACCACATGGTGGGCAATGTTGACTGGAACCAAATGAATGTGTGGGTTGAGTGGTACCAAAAAACAATGGGCTTTATTAACCTGCTTACGTTTGATGACAAACAAATACACACGGAGTACAGCGCGTTAATGAGTAAAGTAATGGCTAATGGTAACGGCAGAATTAAATTCCCGATTAACGAGCCGGCTGAAGGAAAAAAGAAATCACAAATTGAAGAGTACATCCAATTTTACGAAGGTGCAGGCTGTCAGCACATTGCAGTTGCAACGGAAGATATATTACATACAGTTCGCGATTTAAAATCACGTGGTGTAGAATTTTTATCGGCTCCGCCAAAAGCATATTACGATGATGTAAAAGTGCGCATCCCCAACGTGAAAGAAGACATTGACTTACTGGCATCAGAAGGGATTTTAATTGATTGCGATGAAGATGGTTATTTGCTACAAATTTTTACAAAACCGCTTGAAGACCGCCCGACTTTATTTTTTGAAATAATTGAACGCCACGGTGCTAAAGGTTTTGGTGCAGGTAATTTTAAATCTTTGTTCGAATCAATTGAGAGAGAGCAAGCCCTACGCGGAACTTTAGATAAATAACTTTTTTGATCCTCTAACTAAAAATCCTCTTCATGTTTTATGAAGGGGATTTTTATTGAAGTTATTTTATAGTCTGCATTTCGTACAACTTTAAATAAGTACCGGCTTGTGCAAGTAATTCTTTATGTGTACCGCGTTCAGTAATTTTTCCTTTATCCAATACAATAATTTCATCGGCATGCACAATGGTAGATAAACGGTGTGCGATAACAACTGTTGTACGGTTTTGCATAAGCTTTTGCAAAGCATCCTGCACCATGCGTTCGTTTTCGCTATCAAGTGCCGAGGTAGCTTCATCTAAAATTAAAATAGGCGGGTTTTTTAAAACGGCACGCGCAATGCTAATGCGTTGTCTTTGTCCACCGCTTAATTTAGTTCCTCTATCACCCACGTTGGTTTGGTAACCTTCGGGCATTTGCGTAATAAAATCGTGAGCGTTGGCAATGCGTGCTGCTTCCATTACTTGTTGTTCGGTAATGTTTTCTAAACCAAAAGCAATGTTATTAAAAACAGTGTCGTTAAATAAAATAGGTTCTTGCGACACCATGCCCAATAAATTACGCACACTTTTTAGTGAAGCATTTTTAATGTTTACATCGTCAAACAGAATTTCGCCTTCGTCGCAATCATAAAAACGAGCAATCATATCTGTCAACGTCGTTTTACCAGAACCTGATTGTCCAACCAACGCAATGGTTTTACCCTTTGGTATAATTAAGTTAACGTGTTGCAGCACATGTCCCGCGTCACCTCTATTATAAGCAAACGAAACATTTTTAAATTCAATTTTTTGATTAAATGATTTAATTTCAGTTGGATTAACAATTTCAGTAATCGAATTTTCGGCAAGTAAAATTTTATTGATGCGCTCTTCCGAAGCAACTCCTTTTTGTATGCTATTATAAGCTTGTGTAACTTGCTTAACCGGTGGAATTATTTGTGACGCCACGATTATATAAGTAATGAATGAGGATGCAGATAAACTGCTATCAGCCCCCATTACCATTTTACCACCAATAAACATTATTAGCATTAGTATAGCGGTAACAATTACTTCGGTTAGCGGAGAAGATAAATCAGTTTTACGATAAATGCGGATTGATATTTTTGTATACTCTTCGTTTATGCTTTTAAATTTATCTGATACAAAACGCTCACCTGTAAAGGCTTTAATAATTTTTAAACCACCTAAGGTTTCTTCCATAGCAATAAATAATTGTCCCAATACCTGTTTGCCTTTGGCAGAATTTCGTTTTAAACTTTTACCAATTAAAGCAACCAATAAACCCGCGATGGGCAGCAATAAAAAAACGTATAGCGTTAGGTAAGGGCTAATCATAATTAACGCAACCAAAGAAATTATAATTAATAAAGGCTCACGAAAAATAAGTTCTAACGACTGCATAATGCTCCATTCAATTTCGCTAACATCCGATGTTATGCGCGACATAATATCTCCCTTTTTTTCGTTACTGAAATACGATAGTTGAAGATGCAACACTTTATCCATTAAACGGTTTCGTAAATCGCGCACCACCCCATTACGTATAGGTGCCAGCGCATACATAGCCATATATCTGAAAAAATTTTTTAAAAATGTAAGCAACACAATTACTATACAGATAAAAAGCAAGGCACTTAATTTACCATGCGTAGAAATTAAGCCCGATAAATGATATGTAAACGCATCATTAACCCAAGCGGAATTTGGGTGGAAAACAGGCGCGCCTTTTTGCAAAACATCTTTATAAAAAACCTCATCGTGCAGAAATAATAAATCTAAAAATGGTTTTACTAAAACTAATGAGAATAACGAAAACACTGAGAACAAAACATTGCAAATAATGTTCATCCAAGCATGGTTCCAATATCCCTTTATATATTTAAAAACTGAAAATAATTTCATGTTTGTTTTTCTTTAATTAATAATCTCTATAAAAATTATACATAGATGTTTTTATGCCCATATACACATACGGTGTTGAGTTTGTATAGTTTTCCGAATGTATATAACGTTCAATTACTCCGGCTTCTAAACGTAAATTTAAGCCTCGTATTATAAAGTAAGTAAACTTAAATTCACCCTGCATAATTCTATACTGAATTCCCTGTGCAATATGATTTCCAAAATCGTTGGGGTGCAAATCATAGCTTAAAAAAATATTTTGCCCTACATCACTTTTTGCACTGGCGCTATCTCTGCCAACTACGGTAAACATTCCTTTTAAATCTATCTGCCAGTTTTTATGTTTGTAGGTAATAAAACCAAGCGATTCATAAAAATTAGCCCCAAATGGGTCTGCCAACGGCTGGTTAAATTGAGAATAGTTTTGCTGCTCGCTGGCATGTGAATAGGTATATGGCCGTACATAATTAAACTCTCCTTGCAACGAAAGATTTTTTATGCCAAATGCATTTACATATTTCAATCCAATTTGATAACCTTGCTTGTTAGCCCACCAACCGTTCATTTGACGGATATAGGTAAGGTTAAATTCATCTAACATTACTTGTCCGTATAATTTAAAATGTTTGGCAAATTTTACGGAGGTGTTAAAACCAATAAGGGCATTGTCTCCTGAACCAAGCGAGTACTCAATTGGTCGATAAAAAATAATGGGGTTTAAGTAATTAGGATCGAAACCACGATGACGTAAGCTATCGGTTCCTTGAAAAATTTCTGTTTCGAAAAACGAAAAATTAAAGTTCTTCGTAACATTCCAGCTTAAGTAATGGAAAGTACCAAAACGGTTAAGCGCATTTTTACGAATACCATTGGGTGAATAAACATCCTGCATCCAGCTATACCAAAAACTATATTGTAAGTGCCAAATATTAATAGTGGTTTTTAAAAACGGGTAGCTGTTTGCCACATCAGATAAAATAAGAGAACGGTAACCATCACCAATAAATATTTTATCTTTTGCCAACTGAAAATTTAAAATTTTAATAGGCGAGTATGAAACAGAGCCTGTGAAATTTGTAAACGTGTAATTGCCGTTGCTACCATAAGCCCTGCCAAGTCCTGGAATAATTTTATACTTAGATACAATCGTATCTATAAAACCAGGATACGAAGCTTGTCCGCCAATACCGGTAACAGCTGCTGAAAAATTATTATTTATATCTAAACGCACATAAGCCCCACCCGAAAGTTGATTAACACCACGTTTAGCATGGGCATCATAACCAACTTCTTCATCTAACTGAGGTAAAATTTGCAAAGCAAAATGATTTTTTTGCTGCGGTTTAGAATGAAACTCATTTAAAAAAAACTGATTTTTTATTTTGTAATTGTTTAAGTGGAAAGCCGTGTCGTCAGCTTCTTTAATACCGAAACCAACATAAGGTTTCATAGACGAGTGAAATGTTTCGGTTGGATATTTTATATAGTAAGCATCAATCAAATTATTTAAATCGGTGTTTAAAAAAGTTTGTTGCGCGTCGTTTTGCGATACGGCACAAGCACTTATTATAAAAAATAATATGTATAATTTAGTTTTCAGCGGGAGGAATATTTTTTTGTCGTAGCTTATAAACAAGTTGCAAAATCATCATACAAACAGCCGCAAATAACACAACAGCAATCATAGCTATACTTGGGTTAAGTTGGTAACAAGCAATAGCAATACCAATGGTTAGTATATTGAACATATAAACAAACAAAACTGTTTTACGGTGCCCAAAACCTATATCAATAAAGCGGTGGTGTAAATGGTTTCTATCTGCCGAAAAAGGCGACACACCCGCAATGGCACGCATGGTAAAAACACGCAACGTATCAGCCAATGGATAAATTAAAACCGCAATTACAAAAACCGGTTTTGATAAATAAGGCAAAATGCCGCCTAATTTTTCTACCGGATACTCAATTAATTTAATGCTTAGTACACAAACTATTAAACCTATGGTAAGCGAACCCGAATCGCCCATAAATATTTTAGCCGGACTAAAATTAAAAACTAAAAAACCTAACAGCGAACCACCTAAAGCAAATGCCAACGATGCCAAAATAATATCGTTAGCGCAAACAAACCAGGTACCAAATGCCATACAAGCTATAAAGCCAACACCACCCGCTAAACCATCAACCCCATCAATTAAATTAAACGCGTTAACTACTACAGTATAGGTAAATAAAGATAGAAATACACTTGCCCAATAGGGTATCTCATTCACCTCAAAAATGCCATGCAAACCAGTTATACGTATGTTGCCAACTAACACTAAAATTAAACCTGCCAGCACGTGTGCAATTAATTTTTTTATAGGTGCTGTACCAATAATGTCATCTTTTATACCCACAAAAAATAACATCAGCATGGTTGCTACAATTAATTTAAACTCACGTATATACTGGTATACTTGCGAAAGCTCAAACATATTTCTAATCTTAGTAAAATCAAGTTCGAACCATAAGCTGTATGAAAACAGCGTAGCCGCAAATATAATAATGCCACCAATAGTGGGTACAACACGTGTATGTATTTTACGTGTACCCGGCTCATCAAACAAACGTTTTAATATGGCTACTTTAATTAAAGCTGGCGTGGCATACAGCACCACTATAAAAGAGGTTACAAAAACCAGTGCGAGTATAAGTGCATTCATAATTTAAAAATCATAATAAGTGTTATACAAAGATGTTTTAAAACTAATATAAAACAATTGCATTTGTTGTTGTTGCAAACTTACAGTCAACAATTTATTTTCATAGGTACGAAATGTACTACCTATAGCAATATTAGCTTTATAAGCCGGATTTATCATGTACCCAAGTTTAGCATCAAAATAACTGAGATTTTGAATTGCCCGATTCGTTCCAAACGAATAATTTTCTTTTAGCTGAACAAAAAATCGTTTAAACGTGTAGGATGCCATGCCAACCACTTCATTACTAAAAGCTGCTGGTGTAGTTAGCGTTTGATTATACTGCACATAATCTTGTGCGGGGGTTTTAGCATCTAAATAAGAATATTGACTAACATAGTTAAATTCGCCCTGCAAATAAAAATTCTTTATATGTAGTGCATCAAATAACTTCAAGCCCGCCTGTACACCATAATTAGCTTTGCCCAAATAGCTACCGTCATACATAAACTGTCCGTAAAACGAAGTTTTTCTAAACGGTTTCATTTCCCAACCCCCACCTTCAATTATATGGTTAGTGTTGTTAAAGCCATATGCAGCCAAGTTGGTAAAAATTACGGGGTTGGCATATAGCACATTTAAATGCATAACATTATTAGTATCGGTAGCGCGCCAAATTAAACCCTGAAACAAATAAATATTTATTTTTTTATTTATCTGCCAACTAAGTTGCTGAAACGATGCCGCTTTTTTTTGATAAATGTCTTCTGCACCCACAGGATGCTTCGTACCTCCATCAGTTAAATTCATAAGCAAGGCATAGGTTTGGGTGTATTGCACTTTATGCTTAAAAAAATCGGCTGTTAGTTGTAAAAACGGATAATTAAAGGCATTATCACTCAGCAACAACGAACGATAACCCACACCCACTTTTTGTTTACCCGTACCCAAACGAATAGAAAAGTTTTTACTTGGCTGATAATGCACTACCCCGTTAGACATGGCATAATCAAAGCCATCTTTTTTAAATGGTTTCCACCTGCCTTGCCCGGGTACAATAAGCGACGTAAGACAATAGTTTCTTAAATAGGCAGGGAAGTTAGATTGGTTTTCGAAAAAAGAAGTTTCGAAAATAAATTTTTCACCAATGGTTCCTTTTATCCAAACACCACGGGTGTTATTTACAAAAACTTCTTTAGTAGGGTCTTTTTGGTCTTGACCAAAACTAAAATTAAAAACAGGATTAATATTAAGTGTAAATTTTCTGTTAGCCCCTGATGATTTATCAATGTATTTTACTTTCAATAAATCATCGTAAACAAGTTTATCAATAAACAAATCCTGACCCGGCTTCACATGCCTAAATGTGTCCTGTGCGGCATCTTTATAGATAAGCGGTTGTGTAGATGAATGTATGATAGCCGAGGTATCGGTAAAAATGTTTTTCTGACGCTCTACATCAAAAAAATAATCGGGCGGAAATAAAATAGATTGTGCTTTTAGTTCGTTAGCCAAAAATAAAAACAAGCCAATAGTAAAAAAGGAAAGTTGCTTATGGTTTAAAAAAGTCATTGTATGTTAAACAACGCGTAGGTGCTTATTCGCTTTAAATTCGGCATACACGTTTTTAATTCCTTGTTCTAAATTTATTTTGTGTGTCCAACCCAAACTGTGTAGATACGATACATCCATCAGTTTACGTGGTGTGCCATCGGGCTTGGTAGTATCAAAAACCAATTCTCCTTGGTAACCAACAACATCTTTAATTAACAAAGCAAGTTCTTTAATACTTATATCAACACCCACGCCCAGATTTACAAATTTTTCGCCATCGTAGGTTTTCATTAAATGTACGCAGGCATCAGCCATATCATCAGCATGCATAAATTCTCTGCGAGGAGAGCCTGTACCCCAAACGGTAACTGAAGGCGCATTGCTTTCTTTCGCATCGTGAAACTTACGAAGCAAAGCAGGTAACACATGTGAGTTGTTTAAATCGTAATTATCGTTAGGGCCATATAAGTTAGTTGGCATTACCGAAATAAAATTACAGCCATATTGTTTATGATACGATTCACACATTTTTATGCCCGCTATTTTTGCAATAGCATAAGGCTCGTTGGTATATTCAAGTGCACCGGTAAGCAAATATTCTTCTTTCAACGGTTGTGGTGCCAGTTTTGGGTAGATGCAAGACGAACCTAAAAACATCAACTTTTTTACGTTGTTTTTATACGCTGCATGTATAATGTTGTTTTGCACCATTAAATTCTCATAAATAAAATCGGCACGGTAGGTGTTGTTTGCCTGTATGCCACCCACTTTTGCAGCAGCTAAAAAAACATATTCAGGTTTTTCTTCTTCAAAAAAAGCATTTACATCTTGTTGTATACAAAGGTTAAGTTCTTGTCGGGTTTTATAAATTAGGTTAGTAAATCCATGCGCTTTTAAGTTTCGCACCAAAGCACTCCCTACCATTCCTCTATGCCCGGCAACATATATTTTAGAAGAAAATTCCATGCTGCTTACTCGTTTTGGTTTAAGATGGAATGCCCATGTTCCGATAAAAGTTTATCGCGTTTAAATAACTCTACGTCCGATGCAACCATTTCTTTACAAAGTTGTTGTACGGTATGTTTTGGTTCCCAGCCTAATTTAGCTTTTGCTTTGCTGTAATCGCCAATCAGCAATTCAACCTCAGCCGGACGAAAATAACGAGGGTCAACTTCAACTAACACTGCTCCTGTTTTTTTATCAATGCCCTTTTCATCCACTCCACTACCCTTCCACTCCATACTAATACCTGTTTCGGCAAACGCCATTTCAATAAATGTGCGCACCGATATTTTTTTGTTAGTTGCCAATACAAAATCATCTGCTTCGTTGTGTTGCAAAATACGCCACATGCCTTCTACATAATCTTTTGCATGACCCCAATCGCGTTCCGAATCTAAATTGCCTATAAACAGATTTTTCTGTAAGCCCAAACTAATTTTTGCAACCGCGCGAGTTATTTTGCGGGTAACAAATGTTTCGCCACGTATAGGGCTTTCGTGGTTAAACAAAATACCATTGCAAGCAAACATGCCATACGATTCGCGGTAATTTTTTGTTATCCAAAAAGCATATAGTTTCGCTACCCCATACGGACTACGCGGATAGAAAGGTGTTGTTTCGGTTTGAGGAATTTCCTGTACCAAGCCATACATTTCGCTGGTAGATGCCTGATAGAAACGTGTTTTCTTTTCTAATTTGGCAATGCGTATAGCTTCCAACAAACGCAAAGTGCCCACTGCATCAGCATTGGCAGTATATTCAGGCGTTTCAAAACTCACTTTTACGTGCGATTGCGCCGCCAGGTTGTAAATCTCATCGGGTTGTATTTCACTTATCAAGCGAATAAGATTGGTAGAATCGGTTAAATCGCCATGGTGTAAAAAGAATTTCACCCCTTTTTCATGGTAATCCTGATATAAATGATCGATACGAGCCGTGTTAAACATAGAACTGCGGCGTTTTACCCCATGTACTATATATCCTTTTTGCAATAAAAGTTCAGCCAAGTAAGCCCCATCTTGCCCCGTAATTCCTGTAATTAAAGCTATTTTACTCATAGTAAATAATAACTACAATAATACGAATAATTTTTGTGACAAATTTTGTTTGCCTATCTGTATATTAGCGGCTTTATATTAGCATTTTGCAGAAGATAATTGCCTGTTTTTTACTGTTTTTTTTTGCCTTTAGTGCAAAAGCACAAACCATTAAAGGGCTCATTATTGATGCTAACACCAACCAAAGTTTACCCTTTGTAGGCATACTGATAAAAAATACGCAAACCGGCACACTTACCGACATTGATGGGAAATTTCAGTTAACCGTTACCACCACCCCAAATACCGAATTACAAATTACGTATTTAGGGTATCTGCCACAAACGGTTGCCCTAAGCACTTTTAAAGACTTAGAGAAAGTTACTATTAAATTAAAACCACAAGCATTTTCGTTACAAGAAATTAGTGTGCTTGCTAAAGAAAACCCCGCGCATCGCATTATTAAAAGGGCAACTAAAAATCGCCCCATAAATAATCCCGAAAAAATGCACTCGTTTACTTACGATAGTTATACCAAGTTTTTCGTTACCGCCGATATAAAAGCCAGCATTGATAGCGTTTCTACCACCGATACATCGCTATCAAGTATAGATAAGTTTTTTAAAAACCAACATTTACTTTTAATAGAATCGGTTACCAGGCGTGAGTTTTTGCGCCCTGATAAAAGTCACGAAACCGTTTTAGCATCAAGAGTTTCTGGTTTAAAAAATTCGCCTTTTGCCCTGCTTGCTACTCAATTACAATCGTTTAGTTTTTACGATGATTTTGTTACCGTGCTCGATGAAAAATTTTTAAATCCTATAAGTGAAGGCAGTACACGCAAGTATTTTTTTCTGTTAGAAGACACCTTGTATAGCGGTAAGGATACCGTTTTTGTAATTTCTTTTCGCCCTAAACAAAACAAAAAATTTGCTGGCATGAAAGGTGTGTTATACATAAACACAAACACCTACGCCATACAAAACGTAATTGCCGAGCCCGACCAAAAAGACAAAACCTTAACCATTAAAGTACAACAGAAGTACGAGTTTATTGAGGGCAAGCAGTGGTTTCCGGTGCAGTTAAACACCGATTGGATTTGGAACAACGCCGTTGCCAGCAATAAAGATTCTACTAAAAAAGCGAACCTAAAATCGGTTAGTCGCACCTATATAAAAGACATTGTGTTAAACCCAGAACTAAAAAAGAAAATTTTTAGCGAGGTTGAAGTGGAGATGGATAAACACGCCGATAAGCAGGATGAGGCTTTTTGGAATCAGTACCGCACAGATACGTTAAGTGCCAAGGAGCGAAAAACCTACCACACTATAGATAGTTTAGGAAAAGAAAATAATTTTGAAAAGAAATTTAAATTTTTAGAAGCCCTTTTAACCAATAAAGTGGCTATTGGTTTTTTAGATTTAAACCTCGATAAAATTCTAAAATTTAATAATTACGAAGGCACTCGCCTTGGGCTTGGTTTACACACCAATAAAAAATTAAGTAAATATTTTACCGTTGGGGGCTATGCGGGTTATGGCTTTAAAGATAAAGCATGGAAATATGGTGCAGATGGTTCGGTGTTTTTATGGAGAAAAAAGGAGTTAGCTTTTAATGCTATGATTCAAAAAGATTTAACGGAATCTGCCGGATTAACTTTTTTTGAAAACACACGCTCCATTCTTTCTTCGGAGATTTATAGAGATGTGTATGTTTCTAAATTCGACCACGCGCAAAAATATCAGGCAGGTTTTAGTTTTCGTGCTTTAAAATATTTACGTGTTAATGTTTTTGCAAATCACCAACAACGCTATGGCAGTACACTTTATAAATATACCGGCAACGATGGCACAACCGCAATACGCGATACGTTTAAGTTTAACGAGTTAGGCGTGCAGCTAAAATATTTATATAAAGAAAAATTTATACAAACCATGAATAACAAGCTATCCTTAGGTAGCGATTATCCGGTTATATATGCAAACATTACAAAGGGGTTTAACCAAACATTTTTTAATCAGGCAGGTAATTTTGATTACTGGAAATTTGATGTGAAAATTGATGCGCAAAAAACGTTTAAAACAATTGGTACATTGCGTGTGCAAGCTGTAGCAGGCAAAATAATTGGTAATCTGCCTTATACTATGTTGTATAACATGCGTGGGTCTAACTACCCGGGCTTAAATTTATCGGCTATAAACAGTTTTGAAACCATGGGCTTAAACGAGTTTGCAACCGACCAGTTTGTGGCACTGTTTTTAAACCATAACATGGGCAGGTTTTTAAAGCCACGTAAAAAATTTAACCCCGAACTTGAATTGGTGCATAATATGGGTATCGGGACTTTAAGTAATCCTGAAAACATCTATAATGTATCTGTAAAAAGTTTAGATAAAGGCTATTTTGAAAGCGGTATACGCCTTTTACACATTATTAAAATTAATTATACCACCCTTGGTGCAGGAGCCTTTTATCGTTATGGCACCTATCAAGACCCAAAAGCCATAAACAACTTAGTAGTTAAATTAGTACTTAGCATTAAGTTTTAATTTCCATGTAATCAGCTTATAAAATATTGCCGATATTTATACCAATATTTTAATGATGAAAGAGATTAAGAAATTAAAATTACTGCTTCAAATTTCGTTGCTGCTTTTTATCAGTTCCTGCACTTCGCTTAAAACAAATCTTCACGTATCGCAAATGAGTTACTGCGCACCGCCAAGCCAATACATCTACGATTCTACTTACATTCCTTTAAGCGACATTACACCCATTCTTAAAAAAGACCCCCTGTTATTAAAAAGTTACTCCTACGAAGATTTGCTTTTAGCTAATGCCAGTGGTGCACTTTTTTTATTACAAGATTATGTGCACATGCAGCAAAATAAAAACCCCGATGACGACAGCTTAGTTTTGCAACTGGTAAAAAAACAGCAAATATTTAATCGCTTGTTATTAGCTTCGACCGAAGTAGCCAGTTTAGCTGCCGAACTTGATTGCGAATCGGAACGCTCAAAACAATTAGCCAATTCTTTAGACCAGATTAATGATACACGAATTCAGCGTTTTACTATTTTATCCGTAGTTATTGGGGCAGCAACTGCTGTTGGTACTTCGGTAATTAATAATCACCCTGCACAAGTGGCGGTTGGTGTAGGTGGCAGCATTGTTAGCGCGGTATTTGGTGGTTTAGCTGCCATATCATCAAAGCGCAGTGTTTTATTCAAGCACGAGCACAATTTGCTTGCTGATGTTTGGTACGAGAATAAAACATCTGCTTTATACCCACCCTTTATTTGGTATGCTTTAAACACCAAAGAGTTTACCAACCGAAAAGTAAATTCAACGGTGCAAAACCTTAAAAACCGTTGGGTAAACGAGGGACTTTTAGATACTACTAAAAATACCAAAACAATAGATTTAATTTTTGGCGTGGGAGGCAAGTATCAGGCAGATGATTTACATACACGCACCAGCATGCTAAATCAACTAAAAGCTGAGGTAAGGTCAATTAACCAAAACCTGCAGGCTTTAATGCTAAAGTTATCTGTTTAGTTAGTTAAACGAAGCCCTGAATGCTAAAGGCGAAAGGTTGATTTTGCTCTTAAATAATTTGCTAAACGACTGCGAGTGCTCAAACCCCAACTGGTAAGCAATTTCGCTTACCGATAAATTGGTAGTTGATAATTTTTCTTTTGCCTTTTCAATCAATTTATCGTGTATGTGTTGCTGCGTGCTTTGCCCTGTTAACGTTTTTAGTAAGCTACTTAAATAATTTGGCGATACATTTAAAGCATCGGCAATGTAGTGTACAGTGGGTAATCCTTTTTTAGCTATAGTATCGTTATTAAAATATTCGGTAAGTAAATCTTCTAACTTACTTAGTATTTTATGGTTGGTAATTTTTCGGGTGATAAACTGTCGCTGGTAAAATCGTTCTGAATAATTAAGCAATGTTTCAATTTGAGAGATGATGATATTCTGACTAAACTTATCAATATTAGAGTGATATTCTTGCTGAATATTTTGAACCATATTATTAATTATGGCTTCTTCTTTTTCTGATAAGAATAGCGCTTCATGAACCGAATAATCAAAAAATTCGTACTGCCTGATAGTTTTAGCCAGAGGCGTGTTCCATAAAAAATCAGGATGTATAAGCAATATCCAGCCAGATGGATTTGTTTCACCTGCTATGCTGGGGCTCGATTGCAACACTTGCCCCGGGGCTAAAAAATACAACACCCCTTCATCAAAATCATATTCTTGCTGCCCATAACGCATTTTACCATTTAAACCTCGTTTAATAGAAATAGAATAATAATCAAACGTTATTGCACCGGGTTGATTACTACTTTTAGCAGCGGCAACTTTAGCATAATCAACCACGCTAATAAGCGGATGTTCGGGTTGCGGCAAGTTATTCAATCGGTGAAACTCACTGATAGATTTAATTCTATAAGGTTTACTATACGTCATAAAACAAATTTAAATTATATGCCTTGTCCACCCGATACTTCAATGCGTTGCCCGTTAATCCAATAAGCATCTTGTGTGCATAAAAAAGCAACTACTCCTCCAATATCATCTGGTAAACCAACACGACCTAAAGCTGTAAGACTTGCAATGTGCGCGTTAATTTCTTTATTATCGCGTGTACGGCCTCCACCAAAATCGGTTTCAATAGCGCCGGGTGCAACTACGTTTACTCTAATTTTTCTTGCACCCAATTCTTTTGCCATATAGCGGGTTAACGATTCTACCGCTGTTTTTAAAGAACCATATACCGACGAACCCGGCATAGTTATGCGCGTAAGTCCCGATGAAATATTAATAATACCGCCACCATCATTTAAAAATGGCAATGCTTTTTGTGTAAGAAAAAACACACCTTTATAATGTATGTTATAAATGGCATCCATTTGTTCTTCGGTTACATCGGTAATAGGCATGTATAAAGCTGTACCCGCATTGTTGATTAAAAAATCAAAATTAGCGCTTCCGGTTTTCTCTTTCAAATGCACGGTTATTTGTTTTACAAAACCATCAAACTGTTTTAAGTTGCTGGTGTCTAACTGAAAAGCGTAGGCATTTTGTCCCAAGGCTTGTATTTCGGCAACAACCTTATCAGCCGCCTCTTTGTTTGTATTATATGTAAGGACTACATCTATTCCTTTTTTAGCAAGCGCAATAGACATATTTCTACCAAGACCACGGCTGCCGCCGGTAACTAAAGCTATTTTATTTTTTGTACTCATTTTAATTTTTTTTAGTGGTTACTATTATTTTGTTTTTACTTCTTGCTTTTTCAACAGTTTTATCAAGCATGCTGGCAATAAAATTGGGCGCCAGCCTGCTCATAATTTTTAACACGTTCGATAAACCCGGGCGAATTTCTAACTTATCATTTAAAATACCCTTAATAGCCATGCTAACCATTTTATCTACTTTCATGTTTTGGTTGCTATCTACTTCGTTTTTAAAATTATCCATCAACGGTGTTTCTGTACCCGGAGGAGCTAATTCAAAAACTTTAATGTTAGTTTTTTTAAGTTGCAAACGCAATGCTTGTGTATAAGCATGCACACCCGATTTTGTAGCACTATATACTGGCGACGGTGAAAAGGGTACAAAAGCCAAGCCCGACGAAATATTTATAATAGCCGCCGATTTTCTACTTTTTAAATGTGGTAAAAATTGATGAACCATACGAATAGTGCCCGATAAATTTGTTTCAATTTCACTGGTAATATTATCTAAAGCTATGGTGGTATCTTGCAAATCTAAATTACGCATAATGCCTGCATTATTAATAACAATGTTAAGTTCAGGAAATTGCTTCGTAACTTTTTCATACAACTGCTCAACATCTTTCCAATTGCTAACATCACTTTGAAACGTGTGTATCTGCGGAAATTGTTTTTTCGCTTGCTCTAACTTAGCGGCATCACGCCCTGTAATAATAATGTGTGCATTTTGCTGCGTTAATTGCTTAACAAACTCTAAACCAATGCCGCTTGTTCCGCCGGTAATTAAAACCGTACTGTTTTTTAATTCCATGGTGTTTTAATGATTTACGATTTCTGAACTATTGTAAGCAGCCGCAAAACCTTTGGCAAAATCTTTCAGCTTAGTTTTGCCTAAAAGTGGTTTGTTACGATGGTAATCTTCATACAACACGCCGCTTCTTCTGCCTTCATTCATACCCACTAAACCTTTGGCAACATCGGGGTTCATGCCGGCTGCCAGTAAGCCATTCAGCATTTGCTCATCGGTAATGGTTATCCATTTCAAATCAGGTTTATTAATGGCATCACCTAAAATTTTTGCCACTTCGTTAGGCGATAATTCTTCGCTTGCTATATAACGAATTGTCCTTCCATTAAAAGGCTTTTCTATTTCTTCAGCAACAACTTCTGCAATATCTAAAGGCGATACCCATGGTTCTTTTTCATCGCCACCATAATTTTGTATTATCGTACCTTGTGTTTTAATGGTTGGCATATAAGCAAACATGTTGTAATAAAACCCAACCGGACGCATAATTTTTATAGAAACATCGTTTGGCAATTGGTCTAAAATCTTTTCGATTTTATAATGAAACGCCAGCATACCATTTCCTTTATCAGTATGTGCTCCAATACTACTTAAATGAATAACCTTTTTTACACCGGCTTGTTCAATGGCTTTTTTATAGCTGTTGCCTATGTTAACAAGGGCATTCATAAAATCAAGGTCTTTGTTAAAGAAGAACCCTTGGCCTAAGGTCTCCATAACATATACGATATCGGCACCCTTAAAAGCAGAAGTTAAAAACTCAGCATCTTCCATTTTACCAATCGCAGCTTTTGCACCTAAAGCTTCAATTTCTTTTTGTCTTTCGGTGTTACTGCTAATAACAGTAACCGTATGCCCTTTTTGTACCAACTCTTTTGTAAGTGGTTTGCTTATGTTCCCTAACGAACCTGTAATTGTAATTTTCATTTTTTGTTTTTTATGTTGCAAAGGTGCGCAACAACATACAAGTAAATGTAGCCATATCTACTATTGTTGTAGTCAAATATGAGTTAATTTATCCTAACGTAAGAAATAGATTTAAAGACTAAACCTCCTGTTCAAAATAAATTTTGTAGTATTTTCTTCCGTCCTTTTCAACACCTTGTTCAATCAACTCCCTATTACCATGTATATAAATATGAAAGTTTTTATCAAGCTTTAAAACACTTTTAAAAACCCTTGCCTGCTTTTTAACCGCTTGGGTAGAAATTTCAAAACTATCCTCCAGTTCTATATCATGGCTCTCTCGGTAGGTTTCATCAAAATTTTGAAACGACTTAATTATTTCTTTGTTATGAAACACTTCTTTTTCAAAATCCTTCTTATCAAACGTGTCATGCGTTTTAAAATATTCAACCGACCTATTTAATAAATCAATTTGGTCTGTTTTACTCACTTCAAACTCCTCAGCCAGCTGTTTGGTTACATAGTTTTTGGTGATGTTTAAAAACTCCTTGGTTTGATGATACTCATCTTTACAAGGTTTTAGCTGAAGAAAATTATCTTTCCAGTATTGGGCTTCTGCCGCTTTGTTTGCTTTATCAATTACACAAATTTTATAACCTTCATCTTTATTGGTGTTTATAATTAAGCAACCTTTATCAAGTTTATCTATATTAATGCCATCCTCATAATGAATCAAAAAATCATCTTGGGCATTGTCCAATTTTAAAAACTCTTGTCTGTTTTCCGACTTAAATATTCCTATTACATCCGTATGCTCCTCATCAATAATAATATTGGTAAAGTAGGTAACAAATAAATCTCCACCTTTAATTTGCGGATGAACCGATAACTCATATAAATGCTTTGCTATATCCTTAGCATTAGCATGAAGTGTTTTTGCGCTACTAAAAATCTTTGAAGCAAACGTGTATAGCGGATTCATGGTAAAATCCTGATTAGAAAACGTAAACGAGTAAAACTCCGGCACAGTAAACGGACTTAAAAAAAACTTACTCAGCAACTCTTTAACTTTTACATCATCCGTATCAAGCAATGTTTTTGATAAACGAAGCTCATCTTCATTGTTTTTATTGCCCACGTAGTGAACAGATACTTTTTCGAGGTTGCATTTGCTGTGGTCTAACATTTTTTAAAACTCTCTTCTAATTACTATTTTATCAATTCAATATGAGCCTCACGTACAGGTATAAAAGGGTTTTTCACCCCTTCTACTATTGGTAGTTTAATAAGCAAATAATCAAACCCGTCAGGTAGTTCTGCACCATATAATCCCGAATCTCTAACTCGTGGTTGTTCTTTAGTAGCTACAACCTTATAGGCAGGCGCATCGCCAAATAAATAACTTACTCTATCTTCTAAATGATACATTGTTGCCATACTATTTACAAATGTATACTTGTTTTACCATGTGCAAACCAAAAACAAAAAAGCCGCTAAGATTAACTTAACGGCTTTTATAAAGCGGAGAGAGAGGGATTCGAACCCCCGGAGGTTTGACCCTCAACAGTTTTCAAGACTGCCGCAATCGACCACTCTGCCATCTCTCCGGGCGCAAAATTAGTATTTTTTTTAAATTGAGCCACTTTATTTATGTATTTAGGTTAAATTTTGTAACTTCGTACTGCGTCCCTGCTAGTTAAAAATCATCTTAAAACATGAAAAAGTTTTTTTATTTGGTTGTTTTTACAACCTTTTTTGGTTTAAGCGCATACAGTAATGTTAGAGCTAACTTTAATTATTCCATATTTTATGCACCGGGTAAGGGCAGTTATATAGAAACCTACTTATCTGTAACAGGCTCTTCAGTAATTTTTAAAAAGCAAAAAACCAAATACCAGGGCAAAGTACATGTAGAAATTAACTTTTCGCAAGATGGTAAACCCATTACAGTAAACCTGTATAATTTACTTAGCCCCGAAATAACAGATACAAACAGCAAACCAAATTTTATTGATTTGCAACGTTATGTACTAAAACCAGGAACCTATCAAGCAGAGATAAAAATAAGCGATGTAAACAATCCAAAAGCAGAGCCTACAAAAGGCAAGCTAACTATTGTAATTGCTGAACAAAATGATAGTCTGCAAATTTCGGATATTGAGTTGGCAGAATCTGTAACAAAATCAGTACAACCATCAGTTGTAACAAAAAGCGGATACGATATTGTGCCATATCCCCTAACCCATTTTCCGGAAAAAGTAAACAAACTAAATTTTTATGTAGAAGCTTACAATACATTAAAACAACTGGGTGCCGATTCTAAGTTTTTGTTTACTTATTATATTGAGGCTGCCGAAATGAAGGAAATTATCACCGGTTTTCACACATTTGCCAAACATAAATCAGAAGAAGTAGTGCCACTTATTGGGCAATTTGATATTACAAAATTAGCATCCGGAAATTATAATTTGGTTATTGAAATTCGTAATAGTAACAACGAGCTTAAAGTGCAAAAAAAGCTTGCTTTTACACGTGCTGCACCCCACGTAGAGATTGCCTTAAGTAATTTAAAATCAGTTGACACAGCCGGAACTTTTATTAGTCCGGTTACAAATCCCGATACGCTTGTAGAGTATATTGCTTGTTTGTGGCCTATATCCAGTACCAGCGAACGCGATTGGCAAAACAATCAAATGGGTAGCAATAATGTTAAGTTAATGCAACAGTACATATATGCTTTTTGGTTGAACAGAAATCCAAAAAACCCAGAAGCAGCATGGAAAGTATATCAGGAACAAGTTAGGAAAGTAAATAAAATGTATGCTTGTGGTGGTCAGCCGGGTTACATGAGCGATAGAGGACGAGTTTACCTACAATATGGTGCACCTGGTGCAGCACAACAAGTGCCCAGTGAACCCGATTCGTATCCGTATGAAATATGGCAGTATTACAGAATACAAAACCCTGCAACAGGGTCGTATCAAACCAATAAAAAATTTGTTTTTTATAACCCGACTTTAGATGGCAAATGCTTTACTTTATTACATAGCGATGCACGAGGAGAAATTCGCGACGACCGTTGGCAAATAAAATTAAAACAACGTAACAACCAAATTATGGACTACGACCAAACTGCACCACAAGGCAGTTATGGCGATGGTGCCAGCGATTTGTTTAACAGCCCACGTTAAATGTATGCAAAGTCAAAAAGTTGCGGTTGTTATTTTAAATTTTAACGGTAAACACCTATTACAAAAATTTCTCCCTACCGTAATTCAATATAGTCAGCAAGCAATTATTTATGTGGCAGATAACGCGTCTACTGATGATTCTATTGCATTTTTAAAAACAACATTTCCTGCCATCAAGCTTATTGAATTAAAAGAAAATCATGGTTTCGCCCAAGGTTATAACGAAGCTTTAAAACAAGTTGCTGCCGATTATTTTGTGCTATTAAACTCTGATGTTGAAGTAACCCCAAATTGGATTGAGCCCATTATCAGTTTAATGACACAGGATAAAACCATTGCAGCAGCTCAACCAAAAATACTTGCTTATAATGCAAAAAATGAATTTGAGTACGCCGGTGCTTGCGGCGGTTTTATTGATAAATATGGGTACCCATTTTGCCGAGGCAGAATTTTTGATACACTTGAAAAAGATAATGCCCAGTACAATGAACCTATAGAAGTTTTTTGGGCAACAGGTGCTTGTATGTTTGTGCGTGCTGATGTATATAATAACTTACAAGGCTTTGATGGTTTTTACTTTGCTCACATGGAAGAAATTGATTTATGTTGGCGCATAAAAAATACACAGCACAAAGTTATGGTGGTGCCAGCATCTATCGTATATCATGTTGGTGGAGGAACACTTAACAAACTTAGCCCAAGAAAAACATTTTTAAATTTTAGAAATAGTTTAATTTCACTTACAAAAAACAACACAAATGGTAGTTTGTTTTTAAAAATAATAACTCGTTTGGTGTTAGATGGAGTTGCGGGCATTAAGTTTTTTGTAGAAGGAAACCCAGCACATACTTGGGCTATTGTAAAAGCGCACTTTTCTTTTTATGGCAACTTAAAAAACACATTGCGTTTACGAAACGAAATTAAATTAGCTCCCAACTACAAACCTTGTACCAGTCAAATTTACCAAAGCAGTATTGTGTTTGATTATTATTTGAAAAAGAAAAAACATTTCTCTGATTTAAAGAAAAACTCGTTTACTGCCTAACCGGTTGCCAAACACTACTGGTAACACCCTTGCGATAACGTACAAAACCTACAAATAAAGCCCTATTCATTACTACAAAATGCGACATTGAAATAAGTGGCTTTACTTTTATTCCCATTTTTTCCAGCAAAGTATTTAACAAAGGGGCTAGTAGTATAAATAATCCAACTACTAATATATAGGCCATCCAAGAGAAGTTGCTTACTAAAAATACACAGCAAACAAGGTTTATTAAAAATAAAAATGGTGTTAACCAACGTAAAACTTTGTGTGATAAAAAAGCAAAACCAATTTTAGAGAATGGATTTTTCAGCAGGTTTTTAAAGTAAGCCAGATTCTGAAAATTTCCGGTAGCAATGCGGGCTTTACGCCTAAATTCGCCTTTGGTTTCAGCACTTGCATCCTCATGTACAACAGCACTTTCTTCAAATAAAATTTTTCCATTAGTATTAAGTACATGGCAAGTAATAAAAAAATCATCGGCAATAAAATGCGACGGAATGTGCAAATAATTATCTTTACGAAGCGCATAGCAACCACCCTCGGCCCCAATTACAATTTGCCACAATTTGCTTTCCGCACTTTTCAAAAAATTTTCAAAATTAAGATACTGTAACTCGTTTTCAGTAACCGTTTCTTTATTAAGCGCACGCTTTACAATATTGCCACAAACCATTTTAACATTACTATTTTTAAAATGTTTTACCAACTCAAAAAACGTATTTTCTTTAAAATACACATTAGCATCTGTCATCACAAAAACCTCATCCTGCGCTAAACTACATAGTTTATTAAGTATGTTTATTTTACCGCTACGCTCGCTAAACTCCACCAACTTAAGTAGCGGATATTTGTCTTGCAGGTTTTTAATAATGGGTACCGTGTTATCACTACAAGCATCTGTACCAATATAAAAACTAATTTTTTCTTTGGGGTAATTGGTAGTAAAAACGCTTTTTATTTTTTCTTCTATCACGCGCTCTTCATTATAAGCTGCACAAATAACAGCTATGCTTGGCAATGTATCACCAGGTGTATATAAATTTTCCGTTTTGTTTTTTCTGCTTTTCGAAAATACATATAACAAACCCGGATAAATAATATAGGTGTGAACCATTGCATAAGCAGATAAAAAAAACAATATTTGGAAAAATACCAACACGCTTACAGGTTTTTATAAAAGGCTACCAATTGTTTCACTAAAGTAGTGTTTTCAAAATAGTGTTCAATAAAATTCCGTGCCTCGTTTTGTAACGATTTTCTTTTTTCTTCGTCATTTAAAATTTCTATAACAGCATTAGCAAAATCAGTTGCATTATCAGCTAATATACAATTTTTATTGGGAGTAATTGCAATGCCCTCTGCACCAATATTAGTAGCAACAATGGGTTTTGCATAAGCCATGCCCTCAATCATTTTTATGCGCATACCACTACCTGATAATAAAGGCACCACCATAACCGAATAGTGATGGTACACTTTTTCCGCATTTTGTATTTTACCAATTACCACCACATTTGGTTTATTAAGACCTAAAATTTTATCGCCCATACCCCTGCCAATCACATAAAATTTTGCCTGTGGATTTTTTTCTAAAACTTTTTCCCACACATTATTTATAAACCACAACACTGCTTCTTCATTAGGCATCCAATCCATACTACCAAAATGAAACACACTGTTAGGTAGCTCATCTGTATGGTTTACCAGGTAGTGGGACAACTGTATGCCCGTTGGTGATACATAGAAAGGAGTTTCTATGCCCCAGTTTTCCAAATATTGCCTATCTATATCCGTTATGGTAACAATGGCATCTACGCTTTGTAATATCTCTCTTTCAAATTTTTTTAAGCGATGGGTTTGTAATGATAGGTACGCTTTCTTTACAAAATTGCCCTCATTAGCAAGCATTCGTTCCCAAATTAAATGCTCGGCATTATGTGTGCGCACCGTTATTTTGGCTTTGCTATACTTTTTTAGTATTGGAATATAGTTACCTAAAAAAATGCTTTCTAGTTGAATAACATCGAAATCTTTTTCTTTTAACAGAGTAATTAGTTTTTCTTCAAGCTCCTTAAAATAAAATCGGGAAACAAAATACGATTGACCGGAAAACAAATTACATGCCGCCCCAAAAGCCGTTACATCGGTATCTCGGTAAACCGACTGATAATTGCTTTTATTTTTAAACTCCGCATCAACTTCGCTATCTGCTTTAAAATGCTTTTTTGTATTAATACAAAGCAAGGTTAAATCAACCCCGTTGTTTATTAAACCACAACTCATGTTGTACACAGCTATCGAACTGCCATCGTTTGGAGGATATGGCGGTTTATTAGTTAGTTGCAGCAGGCGCATGTTGTTTTTTATTTTTGCCGAATATTTTTTTAAAGAAATCCATATATAAAACAGCATCAAACAAAGGCGAATCATTAGCCGCCTTTAAAGACAACCAAATTCCGATTGGCAGAAAAACAGAAGCAGATATCCACATGCCTACCACATCGTTTAGCTTGTCTTGCAATACCATTTTTTCGCAAGTAATTGATATTACATAGTATGTTATAAATAAAAATATAGATATAACCACCGGCATACCAAAACCTCCTTTACGCACAATAGCTCCAAGCGGAGCACCCACAAAAAATAAAATAATGCAAACAAACGCAACAGTAAATTTTTTGTGCCACTCGGTTGAAAGCTTAGCTTGTTCCATAATTTGGTTTTCTTCTTCTTTCACTTTCGATTCAAGAAACGAATCGGCACTACGTGCCATATTTAAAGCATTTTCTATTAAATTTTTTCTTTGTACGGCGCCCAATTTTGCTAAATACGTATCAATTGAAATAATTTGTTTTATATGTAAAGAATCATTTACCTTAAACTGCGCCAAGCTTTTCTGAAAATAATAAGCATTATGAAACTGATTATAAGTTTGCGCATAGGTTTGAAAACGATACTTAGCCGACGTATCCGTATATTGGCTAAGTAAACGTATATTCATCATTTCAGCATTGTTTTTAAATAAATTTTCGTCGGTTTGCTGCATTTTAACTTTACTCAAGTCAATGTTAACTTCCTGTTCTTTAAAATGCATAATCATGTTTGGGCGAGTTTTTTCTTCCCGTGCATCTTTTAAAGGTTGTTCGTAACGTGTACCATTAAAAAGTTTAATGCTTAAAAACTTTTTATTGGGCGACATAAATATTTGTCCATCCTTAGCATACATCTGTGTAGCGTTTCCCCTTCCGGCACTGTGGTCGTATATAGAAACATTATGTATAGTAACACCATCATTATCTTTTTTTCCAATACGAATGCTATAACCCTCAATTCCGTTATAAAAAATACTTTCTTTTATGTTAACCGCCGGTTTAGAACTGCGCACATCGTACAACAACCTACCGGCTTTTAAATGTATATAAGGCAACGTATAATTACTAAACAAAAAACAAAAACAAGCCAAACCAAACACAAAAACTAATATGGGACGCATAATTGCGAGTAAAGATAAGCCTGCAGATTTCATCGAAGCCAACTCATAATTTTCACCTAAATTCCCAAACGTCATAATAGACGAAAGCAGCACAGCCAAAGGCATAGAAGGAGACAAAAATGTAATAAACATATACCCAAACATTTTTGTAAGCGTAACGTTATCAACGCCTTTTCCTATAATTTCATCAATATAAGTAAACAAAAAAATCATAAAAAAAATAAACATGCCAATAAAAAGCGTAGCCATAAATGGCGGAATAAACTTTTTAATTAAATAAATATGTAGTGTTTTTATACCCATTAACACAACAAAGTTATCATTATACACTGTTTTTTAAAATTTAAATGGGGGTGTTTTGCCAATTATAGCAACCGAGCTTTACGCACTGCATGGCAGCCTGCTACAATCCTTTAACTCAATTAAACATATTTTTTTATATTTGCACCCTTACTTAATATGTATGATTAACGGAAAAAAAATAGTGGTAGTGCTTCCGGCATATAATGCGGCAAAAACACTAAAACGCACCTACGATGAAATTCCTTTTGATATTGTAGATGAAGTTGTATTGGTTGATGACCATAGTAAAGATAACACCAGCGAGGTGGGCAGAGAAATTGGCATTAAACATATTATTCGTCACGAAAAAAATAAAGGTTACGGCGGTAATCAAAAAACCTGTTATGATAAAGCTCTTGCACTTGGTGCCGATATTGTTATTATGCTACACCCCGATTACCAGTATACTCCCATGCTAATCCCATCTATGGCCTATTTAATGGCACAAGATTTATATCCGGCCGTGCTTGGTTCTCGTATTTTAGGCAAAGGCGCTCTTAAAGGAGGCATGCCTATGTATAAATACATTTTTAACCGGTGCCTTACACTTTCGCAAAACATTTTAATTAACCAAAAACTATCAGAGTACCATACCGGTTACCGTGCGTTTAATGCCGAAATTTTAAAAACAATTAATTACCACGCTAATAGCGATGATTTTGTGTTTGATAATCAAATGCTATCTCAGGTGTTTTATGCCGGTTTTGAAATAGCCGAAATTACCTGTCCAACTAAATATTTTGATGACGCTTCGTCTATCAATTTTAGTCGTAGTACAAAATATGGTTTAGGTGTATTGGGTACTTCATTCGTACATCTTTTCAATAAAATGGGTTTAATGAAATCCGATATTTATAAAACTAAAAAGTAGTTTTTCGTTCTTTAAAACTAAGGGGGATTAGCTCAGCTGGCTAGAGCGCTTGCATGGCATGCAAGAGGTCGTCGGTTCGACTCCGATATTCTCCACTAAACAAGAGATGTTGTATTTTTTGCTTCATCTCTTGTTTTGTTTTTAATGGTAGATAGATAAGTTTAGTATTTTTACCTACTTATTAAAACCATAAGCCCGTTGTTTAAGCCCTTCGATATTGATTTACCCATTACCGAAATTATTAATGAGGTAAAATCACAACTGGCTTCAGCCAACACCTTACTGGTTAACGCCCCCCCGGGCGCAGGTAAAAGTACATTACTACCTTTAGCTTTATTTGAAGAGAGTTGGTTGCAAGACAAAAAAATTATTATGCTTGAGCCAAGGCGTTTAGCGGCGAAAACTATTGCATGGCGTATGGCATCGTTGCTTAACGAAGAAGTTGGGCAAACCATTGGCTACCGCATACGTTTAGATACTAAAATTAGCAAGCAAACAAAAATAGAAGTGGTTACCGAGGGTGTTTTAACCCGCATGCTACATAGCGATAATGCGTTAGAAGAAGTGGGCTTGGTTATTTTTGACGAGTTTCATGAACGTAACCTACAAGCTGATTTAGCCATGGCATTATGTCGTGAGGCTCAACAAGTATTGCGACCTGATTTGCGTATCTTAATTATGTCGGCAACTTTAAACATGCCACAATTACAACAATTATTAAAAGCACCTCTTATTGAAAGCAAAGGCAGGCAGTATCCGGTAGAAATTATTTATGCAGGCGAAGCTGATGAAACTCTTTTACCTGAGTTAACTGCACGTGCTGTAGTTAACGCTGTTAACGAGCAGCCTGGCGATACATTAGTTTTTTTACCCGGCGAAGGAGAGATAAAAAAATGTGCTGATATACTTTGTTCTTTATTGAGCGATTTTAAAATACATCCGCTGTATGGTCAGTTACCACAGCACGAACAACACTTAGCGATTTTTCCAAACAAACAAGGTAAGCGAAAAATTGTATTAGCAACTTCTATTGCAGAAACCAGTTTAACCATAGAAGGAATAAAAATTGTGGTAGATAGTGGTTTTGCACGCACATCGCGCTTCGATGTAAAATCGGGTTTATCAAGATTAGAGACTATACGCATTTCTAAAGATGCTGCCGACCAACGTACAGGGCGCGCAGGGCGATTAAGCCAAGGAGTATGTTACCGTTTATGGACAATGGCTACACATAATCGTTTAGCCGAACACCGCGTACCCGAAATTATGGAAGCTGATTTAACTTCTTTAGTATTAGATATGGCTAAATGGGGTGTAGACGATATAAACCAACTCACTTGGTTAACGCCTCCGCCAAAAGCATCGTTAAATCAAGCGTCAGATACATTACATCAAATAAATGCTTTAGAAAATAATCGCATTACCGAACATGGTAAACAAGTTCATCAATTGGCTTGTCACCCGCGTATAGCACATATGCTGCTAAAAGCTGAAACCATAGAGATGAAACAGCTGGCTACCGATATAGCTGCTTTGTTAGAAGAACGAGATCCATTGCCCCGCGATAGCGGTATTGATATTAATTTACGCATAGAAGCTCTAAGGCGTGAACGCAGTAAAAATAGTAGCGGAAATCGTTTTGCACGTATAGAAAAAAACGCAGCTTCATATCGTAATCTTTTACAAATAGAAGTTTCTAATGCTGTATATGATGCGTACGATGCAGGACTCTTACTTGCCTTTGCGTATCCCGAACGCATTGCCTCTGCACGACCAGGTAACAATGCACCCTTTCAATTAGCTAATGGTAAAATAGCCGTAGCAGGTCATAAAGATGATTTAGCACACCAAGCCTGGCTAGCAGTTGCCAATATGGATTTGCGCGATGGCTTAGGCAAAATATTTTTAGCTGCGCCGCTCAACCCAAAAGATTTAATTACCATGGTACGAGAAGAAGATACCATTGTGTGGGACACTCGCAAAGGTGGTTTGCTTGCCAATAAAGAATTAAAAATAGGCAGCATTGTTTTAAAATCTAAACCGCTGGCAAAACCCAACGAAGAACAACGCGTAGCAGCCATTTGCAAAGCACTCGAAAAAGAAGCCACCAGCCTATTAAATATCAGTGAAAATTTTACTCGTTTGCAAAACCGCATACTCAGCTTACGTGCATGGAATGGGCAAAACACTTGGCCCGATGTTACAAGCACTACATTATTTGGTAATACACAAACTTGGTTAGCGCCCTACTTAACAAATGTGCGCGAACCTGAAGATTTAAAACGCGTTGATTTAGCGGAGGCTTTATTGCATAATTTAGATTATGAAAAACAAAATCTTTTAAATCAATTAGCGCCGGCCACCTTTGAAGTGCCGAGTGGTTCTAAAATAACTATAGAATATTTTCCTCAAGGCGCAGCACCTGTATTAGCTGTTCGCTTGCAAGAGGTTTTTGGTTTAAGCGATACACCTACCGTTAATGCCGGAAAAATAAAAGTTAATTTGCACTTACTATCTCCTGGTTATAAGCCTGTACAAGTTACTAACGATTTAAAAAGTTTTTGGAACAACTTGTACCACGAAGTAAAAAAAGAATTACAGCGCAGGTACCCTAAACACGCATGGCCCGATGACCCATGGACTGCCACAGCCGTAGCAAAAGGTCGTAGTAAAAAATAATAGAATGAAACTAACCATCAAATCAGCTTTACCCGATAATTCTATTTCGCATTTTGTGCACAGTTTTTGGATGCTGGAAAACAAAACAGGAAAAGACATTCTTTCAACTCTGCTACCTAATGGAATGGCTGATGTAACGCTAATGAAAATGAATTCAGATGAGTGGCAAATATTAGTGAGAGGCATCGATACTATACCCAGTCAAGTAACAATCCCGGCAGGCACAAAAATGTTCAGCATAGGGCTTAAATTATTAGCTGTAGAATATCTGTTGGGTAACTCAATTAAAGATGTGTTGAACATAGGAAAAAATATTTCAAACGATTTTTGGCAATTTGAAGAAGGTGATATGAAGAGCCTGAAAAGTTTTTGCACTAAGGCAACAAAAAAAATAAAAACCGTTTCAACCGAAGACATTGATAGCCGAAAGAAAAAATTATTTGACCTTATTTATTCTTCTCATGGCTCAATAACCGTAAAAGAGCTTTCTGAAAAAGTGTATTGGAGCAGCAGACAAATTAATCGTTACTTCAATCAGCAATTTGGCATTTCATTAAAATCATATTGTAATATTCTACGTTTCGGAGCTTCGTTTAAAAACATCAGCGAAGGCAATCTTTTTCCGGAACAAAATTTTACCGACCAAAATCATTTTATTAAACAAATTAAAAAATATGCCGGCGTTACACCAAAAGAATTGAGCAAAAATAAAGATGGCCATTTTATCAATATTACAGCAATTAAAACATTTCCTTCTTAAAAACGGCTGATTTTTACTATTTCATCTCTTACCACCTCCATAATTTTGTATCGTAATTAAACAATACAAAACCATGTTATTAAAAAACAAACAAATAGCTATAGTAGGTGGAGGCCCGGGCGGACTAACCTTAGCACGACTTTTACAACTAAAAGGTGTAAACGTAAAAGTGTACGAACGAGATCTTAATAAAGATGCTCGTGTGCAAGGCACCACACTCGATTTGCATGAAGAATCGGGATTAAAAGCATTGCGCCAGGCACAGTTATTAGAAGAATTCAAAAAGAATTTTCGCCCCGGTGCAGATAGAATGATTATCGTAAATGAGCATGCTGAAGTATTTTTTTCTGACCACGAAAAAAAACCTGAAGAAGATTTTGGTAGTGAGCATTTTCGTCCTGAAATTGACAGAGGTCCGTTAAGAAAAATGTTGTTAGAGTCGTTACAACCCAACACCGTTGTATGGGATAGTCAATTCGTTTCTATGCAAAAACAAAACGATGGTTGGTTGTTGCATTTTAAAAATGAAACTTCTGCCTATGCTGATATTGTAATTGGTGCCGATGGGGCTAATTCTAAAATTCGCCCATATATTACTCCTATAAAATCTTTTTACTCAGGCATATCAGGTATATTGAGTGTAGAAAGTGTACATAATCCAGAGGCAAAGACTCCTAAAATTTATAAACTTTTAAATGGCGGAAAAATAATGGCCTTTGGTGGCGAAAAATTTATTACCGTAGCCTCTAAAGGTGATGGAAGTTTGGCTTTTTACGTCTCCTTTAAAGTAGATGAAAGTCAAATAAAGAATATAGATTTTACCGACAAAACAAAAGTGTTTGCATGGTTCAAAAATAATTTTGCTGAATGGGATAATGTATGGAACGAGTTATTTGAAAACACCGAAATAACTTTTATGCCTATCCAAATTAATTGTATACCATTAAACCAAACATGGCAGGCTTTACCAAACCTCACCCTGTTAGGTGATGCTGCCCATTTAATGCCACCCTTTGCAGGCGAAGGCGTAAATATGGCAATGCTTGATGCGGTAGAGCTAAGTGATTGTTTGTGTAATGAAGAGTTTAGCGATATTCAAACCGCCATTGCTTTTTACGAACACCAAATGCGAAAAAGAGCCGCAGAGGTAGCACAAAAATCTTTAGAAAATGGAGATAAGATGCATAGTCCTGATGCACTTCAAAAAATGCTGACCTTTTTTAATGGGCATTAATTTTTAAGTAGTTTTTCTGAAATAAAAAAGCCCAATAGAATTTGTCTATTGGGCTTTTTAAGAGGTCCCGGTTAGATTAGAACTTTTTTGTTTTATAAATTAATATTCAATGAGTTACAAGAGCCCTTTCTTCCCTACTGAAACATTTCTACAACACTTTGTGTACTATCAATCATAATATCCATTTAATGAATAGCTGGGGAAGGGTTATTAGCATCAAGTGAACCACAATTATCTTTGCAATTAAAAAGAACAGGTCCACAAAAGACTTTAAAAACTTAAAATTCGTATCTTTAACTCAGCAATGAAATTGCTGGCAACTATATTAAGTGTTTATATTCTGTTTTTGACAGTTGTACCTTTATCTCTAAAGGCTGCTCCAATTTCAACTAAGACAATGGATTGTAAAAAATCGTGTTGTTCAAATGAACATGATACAAAAAAACCTGCCAATAAAGACTGTTGTAACATCTGCAACCCTTTTATGGTTTGTTGCAATTGCGCTGCTTTGACAAACCAAGCACAACGCCTTATTGTTCCGTTTGTATATTCAACTCAAAAATTCACCACCTTATCAGAAACCGATAAATTGGATTTTTCATCAGATGCTTGGAACCCTCCTAAAGTGGCTTGATTATTTTCCGCATTAAATAATTCAATCAAGTCAAATAATTAAAATTTAAAAAATGAAAAAAATAATTTTAGTGTTAGTCGCTATTGGTTTTGTATCAATGGCTGCTAAAATGCCAACGGCAAACAAAAACGTTGTAAAAATCGAATCAATCACTGACAAATACAAAGAGTGCATCGCTGCATGTGAGACTTGTATCAAATCATGCAAAGCCTGTGAAACATCATGTAAAAAAGGTGCTTCTTGTACAAAAACGTGTACAGAATGTATTGCATCTTGTGAGAAAGCAATAAAAGCAATGAAATCAGATAGCAAAGATGTAAAAGCTATCTGTGCTGAGTGTGCTAAGATGTGCGAGAAATGCGCTGCTGAGTGTGCGAAATGCGAAGGTGCAGAAGGTAAAAAATGTGCTGAGCAGTGTAGCAATACAGCGAAAATGTGCAGCCAGATGTAATTTAATGGTTGTTATTCATTAGTAAAAAACGCCTCAGAAATGGGGAAATAGTCAGCTATGACACCAAAAAAGGACTGGATAGCAATATCCAGTCCTTTTTTATTTATATTAGGATATTTATACTTTAAGTCAATTATAAATTTGGATTTTTATGTGACCATACATCTTCCATCATTTTTCTAACATAAGACTGGTTTAGAAAGTATCTCAAGTTTTTTTCAATATTACTTGGAATGTTTTTTCCTTTAATCTCAAGAACATTTCCAGCAAAATCGATTTTAGCATATATTCCTTTTTCTTTGTTGTCGAAGTGAAAATGCTTTTTTCCACTAATTAAGTGTTCATTGCTGTATATATTAAGAGTGTAACCATACCTTGAATTCCAGTCTTTAATTTTCTGGAGTTGCTCGTGGTTATGTTTATACTCAATTTGTTCATACGTTAATCCCTCATCTTGAGTTTCTATAAGAAGGTCATCGAAATTTCTATCAAGATGAAGGTCGGTCCAGAAAGTAACTATTGATACTTTCTTTTCTTTTGGTGGAAAAAATAGGTGCAGTATACTTTTTAGTAACCCCATTTCTCCCCAATTATAGACTGTCTAAACATTAGCTATTTTAAAAGCTAATTTATAAACTTATTTAATACTGTCTACGCATAAGAGTTTCAGCTTTATCCCAACTTGATTTCGGTTGACCATGTCTTGAACCACTTTGATTAGCTGATACAGAAATATGCTTTATTTCTTCTCTTATATTTTTAATTGCTTGTCGTTGGTCAACTATACTAATAATATTAAGGCTATCAGAACGTTTTAATTGCTGTACCGTATTTTGTAAACTAGTAACGCTATCCTGTAATGCAGCAACTTTGCTATTTAATTCTTGACTGTTATTGCTACATGATGTGATAAATAATGTTGCAATAATTACTAACATAGAAGCATCATGTTGAAATCTTGGAATTAAAAGTCCGATTGGTGTAACTAACTCAAATAATCCTGATATGAGAACTAATTCGGTTTTAAAAGGGATAAAATTAGGTATCATCATAGCCATTCCTTTTGAATAAAGAAAATGCCCTATTGCCGTGAAAACAAGCATCGAACTCATCGCCACATTAGCAGACAGGATATAATCCCAATTATTTTTAAAAATTTTAAATGATAGAAGAGATAAGATAAAAGAGATTATCAGTACAGCAAGCGGTTTCATACAAGATTTAATAAAAATCGAAGATACAATTTACAAATAAACCTAATAATACAAGTGATTGAAAATATTGGTTTAGTATTGTCTTGTACATGGAATAAGATTCTTTGATATGCCAAATTATTTTATTTTGGTTTTTAGGTATTCTACTGCTTTGGTAATCACAGGGTCTTTCTTCTCTATATAATCATTAACTGTTGGTATTACTTCAATATCCGGTTTAACACCATAACCGACAAACTCTTTACCGTTAGGATAAGTATCTTTTTTTGTACAGATGCGGGCAGTTGCTCCACCAACAAGGTCGAAGCTATACGGCATACCTGTACTTCCAAATGAATTTTCACCGATTTTAATCATGTGCTTTTGATTGTCGGCATAAATCAGAAAATCCTCTGCTGATGAACCCGTATTATGTCCGATCAAGATTGCTGTTGGAACAACAATTCTTTTCGCCTTCAGTTTTATGCTATCTGTATCAAAACCTAAATCATAATAGTATTTATTGTTAGCGCATAGGAAATATTTTTTATCCGATTTATCTGTAGCCGTATCCTTGGCCGTAAGCCCAACTCCCCACGCCTTATACGCCGCAATATGGTTGCGTGTAACTGACTTCGAGCCATATAATACTTTATCATTTGTCAGGTATTCAAGTATGTTAGTCCCTATATCTGTACTTCCACCGCCATTATAACGCAAATCAATTATCAAACCTTTTGCTTTATATAGTTCCGGTAACTTTTGTATGAACAGGCTATCAATTTTTGGGTCTTGAAAAGAATTTAATGCTACATAAGCTATTTGGTTATCAAGCCACTTAAATTCTAACAAGCCGCCACCTTCTTCTTCAAAAGCAGGGAATGCAGCTTCCTCTGTTGTTTTTGCATGCGTGAGTTTTAAAGAAATAATTTCTCCTTTAGGTTTTTTGATTTTCACATTAAATATTTCTCCTTCAAAACCCGATAGTAACCTTGATATACTCCAATCTCTTATGATATAGTCCGTTGAAGATGCGATATAAGGGGCAACGTATTTTTTTATGTAATCATCCGTAGACAGGTTATTTACCTCGATAACTTCACTGCCAATAGGAATTTCACTTTTTTTACTCAGGTTTGTACGTACAATAATCGCTTTACCATCTATATTTTCAATAAAAAACCGATAATCGCCGAACATGGTATTCATTTTCTGAAACTCTTTTTTATCCGGTAAAATAATATTGGTATGCCCGTCTTTCAATAAAGCACAAAACCGTTCAAGTTCTCTGAAGTA
>Ga0206997_10041_pt1 | contig 41988 bp, 35 predicted proteins | sample Alteio_BWMinCont_3_FD_153478 | JGI IMG/M metagenome (GOLD analysis project Ga0206997, IMG submission 153478) | Enriched cells from forest soil in Barre Woods Harvard Forest LTER site, Petersham, Massachusetts, United States -... | ecosystem: Environmental > Terrestrial > Soil > Temperate forest >...
CCATGGCCCTCGAAGAGGCCATAGGCAAAATAAAACGCGATACTGAAGATGGAAGCATCGATGATTCTTTGGTTCAGAGCTGAGTAGGGATCGAAGCGGAATTTGCGCATGGTTTTTCTTTAGGTGGACTTGGATCGCGGCAAAATTCGTAACTCGAAAAAAACGTCCTATGCGGTCAAAGTGAAAATCGTGTCGAACAACACGCGCAGATCGGAGAAAAGGCTGCGCTTACGCTGGTAGTCCAGCGACAGCTGCAGTTTTTGCGGCAGAATCTCCGATAGATAGTGCTGTTCCACCCTATCGGCAGGAAAAAGATTTTCTTCATTGCGATAGGCCAGGCTCGCAGGATCGGTAATGCCCGGAGGTTCGGTCAGGAGCAAGGCGTATTGCTCGCGAAACATGGCGACATAGGTTTCCACCTCGGGCCGAACGCCCACCAGTTGCATGTCGCCGGTTAACACGTTCCAGAGTTGCGGGAGTTCGTCGAGCTTGTACCGCCTCAGGAAACGTCCCACTTCGGTAAGACGCGGGTCACAAGGGGCGGTCAGCGACGAGCCCTTGTCCGCATCCCCCCTCATGCTGCGGAATTTAAGTACGCGGATGGGACGAAAACCTTTTCCTACGCGCCGGTGAGAGTAGAAAACAGGGCCGCCGTCACCCCACTTCACTGCCAGCGCAACGACCACGAGTAGTGGAGAAAGCACGAGCAGGCCCAGCGCTGCGCAGGTGAAGTTAAACAGGCGGTTCATAATGAGTAGTCACGAACCGGCCGCAGCCCGCGCCGTCTTTCTTGCGTTGGCGTGCTCGCTCACCAATTCCGTGACGGCCTCAATCACATCTTCCACATCCTGGTCCTGCATTCGAGGACAACAAGGCAGCGAAACGCAGCGTTGGTACTGCGCGTAGGCGACCGGAAAATCTTCCGGCAGATATCCATACCTTTCGCGGTAATACGACAGCAGGTGAATGGGAATAAAGTGCACTGATGTGCCGATGTTGCGGGCCTGCATCTCCGAAATAAATCGATTACGGGAGATGTCCATCCGGTCCAGGTGGAGACGGAGCGCATAGAGATGCCAGGCGTGGCTGGCCCAACGATGTTCGGTCGGTATTTCCAGTTCTTCGAATTCTTGGAATACCTGGTTATAGCGCGCTGCAATTTCCCGGCGCCGAAGATGAAACCCGTTTAACTTTTTCAGCTGATGGATCCCCATGGCCGCCTGTATATCGGTCATGTTGTATTTGAAGCCGGGGCGATCCACGTCATAGTGCCAGGCTCCCTCGCGGCTGTAGCGGTTCCAGGCGTCGCGGCTCATCCCGTGCAGACTCCACACCCGGGCATCGTCGAGCAGGTGCGATGGCCCGGTCAGCATTCCCCCTTCTGCTGTGGTCATGTTTTTTGTGGCGTAAAAAGAGAAACAGGTGAGCACCGGGACCGTAGCTTCCCCGGCGCAGGATCCGATTTTCCGGCCCTTGTACTCGGCTGGCAGCGCGTGGGCCGAGTCTTCAATCAAGGCGCATTCGTACTCGGCGGCAATCTTAAGAAAAGGGTCCATATCGCACGGGTGCCCATAGAGGTGGACGAGAATGATGGCCTTTGCTCCGGAACCATTTTTCTTCGATTTTTTTTGCAGGTTTGCCAAAGTTCCGCGGACTTTGACCGGATCAAGATTCAACGTTCCCGGTTCGACGTCCGCCAGGATCGGCCGTGCGCCCACATGTTCGATGACGTGAACCGTGGAGCAGAACGTCATGGGAGTGGTGATCACCGCATCGCCCGGGCCGATGCCCAGCGTGGCCAAAGCCACGTGCAGGGCGGCAGTACAGGAATTCACCGCCAGGGCCGCCGGCGCATTTACGGCATCGGCAAATTCTTGCTCGAAGCGTTTTACCTTCGGTCCGGTCGTGATCCAGTCGGAACGAAGTGTATCGAGGACCTCGGCGATTTCTTCTTCTCCAATGGACGGAGGAGAGAAGGGCAAGAAAGTTTTTCGCATCGGGGAATTCTGGGCAATCTCGATTGAGAGCGGGTTGGGGTTGCGGCGCAGCTACTGAGGTGGTTTGCCGGCAATCACCAGAAAGCGCGGGCCGAGGAATACAGCGCCACCCGATAACCGCCAAAGCCATCGCGAAACAAGACTGTAGGCGCTCCACAGAAAATTCCGCAGCGCTCCCGGTTGCCGGTTCGCGGGCAGAGGGCGAACGTCTTGCACCGTAAACCCGCAGCCCTCCAGCAGCAGCGACACGGATTTTGGCGTGTAGTAAAAGAGATGATCGCTGCTCTGCAGCAGGGGAACGCGCGCCCCGTTCAGAAGCGTGCCGATGACCGCGGCGCGCTGCCAAAGGCGGGTGTTGGCCCATGGAACTTCCATCACCAAAAGCCCGTCCCGCTTGAGGATGCGGTGGAGTTCCGCCAGTTCAAAGGCGGGGTTAGAAAAATAGTAAAACGCGTCCAGGATCGTGACGACATCGAACGCGTGATCCTGGAACTTCGCGCTTCGGGTATCTCCGGGATGAACTCGCAAACCAAGTCGTCCGGCCTCCTGCGCCGCTGGCAGCGACAGTTCGATGCCGCGGGCCTCCCAGTTGGGCTGGGTTGCGAAATGGGTAAGGAATCGTCCAGTCGAGCAACCCACGTCAAGAATTGCTCCGCCGCCTTTGCGTGATTGAATATAGTTCGCGACTTGAGACAGCACTGGCTGCCGATTTACTTCGAAATGCGTGTCGAAGTTTGTCGGGACCAAGCCTCCACGCTGAAAGTGACCGGTTAACGCGTCTGGAGATGGCTGCGGCATCACGAACAGAACTCCGCAGTGCAGACACTTGTGCAGGCGCTTGCGACTGTGCTCCGATTTTATTTCCAGTTGCGCACTGCGGCAAAGAGGGCAAGCGGGTGTTTCGACAAGCCTATGGGGAGTGGCGGCTGCAGAGACCATCGCAGAATATTTCCTTTTTGCGAATTGAGGTTCAGCAATCAGAGGAAGAAGCCCACAAAATAATCCTGCCCAGCACCTGCGATCTTGATGATCTCGTGGCGGGCAAAGCCGGCCTGGCGGGCCAGTCGGTCAATCTCCGAGCGGCGGTAAAAATATACTGGGCAGCCTTTGTGCAGATACCGGAGCCGCCGGATCGGCGTTCGATACCAGGAAATCGAGGGCAGGCTGGCGATCACCGAGTGCCGGGCGAATCCCCGCATACGCGCCAGCACTGGAGCCGGATCCTGAACGTAATCGAAGAACCCCATTGCCAGAACGGCATCGAACATTTCCGAGCTTTGAAAAGCGGCGAAATCGCGATGCACGAATTCAAACGACGAGTGCGACCCCGCCCCCTTTGCCTGTTGCCAGTTCCGGGCCAGTTCCCGGGCCAGGTCGATCATTCCCGAGCTTACGTCCAGCCCAACCATTCTCCGAATTCCGATTTCGGCGAGTCCGATTTCATACCGTCCCGGCCCGCAGCCCACGTCGAGCACGGTTTGCAGCCCGTAGCCGCGCATGTGATCGAGGCTCAGGCGAAAGCGCTCGTAGATATCGCGGCGGAAGGTCCGGTTCAGCCACTTCGCGGCGGCGGAGGCGTGCTCTGTGTCATAGAGAGAGTCGAATCCGGCGGCTGCATGCGTGAAATACTGCTCGATTCTGGCTACCTCAGACATAAGCGTTCTCCGTCTCAGTCTCAGAACTGGTGTGTGGAAGGAACCCTGACTGGCGTAAAGCTTCTATTGCCGGAGCGAAGCGGAATTGCTGGAACAAACGCTGCAGCCGCTCGTTTAGTGCGCCGCAACGGAAGCAATGGCGGAAGCGGCGAAGGTTCGACAGTCCGTCGATCTTTTCCATCATCGGGCCAATCTCGTAAGGGTGGATATAGAACATGCAGGGCCTTCTCTGCCGATTCATGCGGGAAAAACAAAACTCGGTAAGCGCCATCGGATAAAGGCGGAAGTAACCGCCGCCGCCAAAGGGCATCCTACGATTCAGGAAGGGAATTGTGGCCAGCGGCCACTCGATCAATCCGTTGCCACGTTGGTGAATGTGAGCGGGCGCCTCGGCGAGGCCGTAGACGTCGTGCCCCTCGAAGGGATAGATGCTGGAGTCGTAGAGAAACCCCGCATCCCGCAGCGCATCCAGGGCCCAGGCCGAAGCCCGGGTAATGGAAAAATCGGGCGCTCGAAAACCCACCACCGGCTGGCCCGAAACCTCCTCGAGAAGCTGCTTCGCCTGGCGCAGTTGCTGTGCGAAAATTTCCGGCTTCAGCCCGTATATGCGGAAGTGCTCCCAACCATGGCAGGCGATTTCGTGCTTCCCCCGAGCCACGCGCTGGACCAGCTGCGGGAGATCGCGCGCAATCCTGCCCAGAAAGAAGAATGTTGCCTTGACCTTGTGCTCGGCCAGCAAACTCAAGATGAAGTCGGTGTTGGCCTCGATTTCGCGATTCTGCCGCGCCGAGTCCAGGTGCCGGGAGTCGATTGGAAAGGACTCTACGTTCGATTCGGAAAAACTTTCCACATCGATGGAAAAGCAATTCACCACGGGGTGAGGATCGTATCCATTTTGGGCAGGCAAGAACATGGTCCGAGATAAGCTGAGAGTGATTTCTTAGTACGTCACGATTTTCTGGTTGCGCACGACCTTTGCCATGCCCAACAGGAAGCCCGCGTTGGCCAAGCAAAATGAAAACGCATGGCCAAAGATTCCGGCGGGCCGTTGCCGGCGAATGCGCCGCCAACCGATGAACGCCGCGAAATAGAACGCGAATTGCAGGGTCCAGAGTCCGACAGCGACACCCCGAAAAATCAATGCCGTATTCAGGGCCAGAATCGTCAGCAGAAAAAAGGGGGTCAGCCAGCGCAGCAGTTTGTGGGAAATCAATCCTAGGGCGGTGAAGGGAAAGCGAAGCGGATTGAGCAGAGCCGGACGGCTGAGCGTCCCGGTCCAGTTGCGCGCGGTCATGCGGATGCGGCCACGCAATTCTCCGGCCACCGAATGCGGAGGGTGGTCGAAGACTTCGGCCCGGGGATCGTTGAGCACGAGATAACCCTTAAGCCGGACATCCAGTGGCAGGATGCAATCGTCCCCGTACCGGGGTGGGATGGGGGCATAGAGTTCGCGCCGAATCATCATGGCCGCCCCCCCGCCAGTGGCCAGTATGCCGATGTCGGATTCTGCCTGGCGCAGGAAGTATTCATAACGCCAGTACAAGCTTTGCCCTTGGGACACGGCGTCGGAACCCGTCGCGAAATTCACGGTGGCGGAAACCAGGCCGACTGGGGGATCGGAGAAGTTGCTGGACAGCAGTCGAAGCACGTTCGCGGGGGTGCGGGTATTGGCGTCGGTCAGGAACAGCAGATCGCCGCGAGATTCGCGGACCCCCAAGTTTTGCACCCCGCTTTTGCCGGCTCGGCATTCGCTTTTCAACAGACGGATGCGAGGATCGCGGTCCGCATATTGGCGAACGATCGCCTCGGTTGCGTCGGTGGAGCCGTCGGACGCGACGATAATTTCAAGACGGTCCCGGGGGTAATTCAGGGCCAAGCAGTCTTCCAGTTTCGCCGCGATCCCGGATTGTTCGTTGTGAACCGGCACGATAACGGAAACGAACGGTAGGTACTCCCCCGTTGCGCCTGCGCGCCTGAAAAGTCTGCAGGCAATCCACAAAAGCGCGGGATAACCCACCCAGGTATAGGCAAGCACAAACGCCAGTATGGAAAGCACTGCGGCTTCGCGATTCAAAAGAGCTCTCTCATTCAGCGTTTATTCTGTGGTTCTTTCTTCGGGCCGACTGAAAGATGGATTCGGGAAGCGCTCTCCCACCAATCGGTGTTTTCCGGCCCGTCACCACGGTCCACGTGCAACAGAGGCGTATGACTTTCCAAAGGTCGGACAAGTTCTGCCGATAAAGTGGATGCGCTGAGAAGAGGGCTAAAACGCCATTCCACATCCAGCGGACGACGCTGGCCGAAAATACCATCAGCCGCGCAATCCACAGGGCCGGAGTGCGGTAGTGCTTGCCATAAAAGTAGAAGAGGCTGTCATAGGCTTGGACGCTATAGCGGCGCATCCTTCCCCCAGAGCTCTTTTCCGCCAGATGGATGATCTCTACGGCAGGCAGGTAATACAGCTTCCAGCCGGCGCGGCGCAGGCGAACGCAATAGTCCAGGTCTTCCAGGTACATGAAAAATCTTTCATCCAAGCGTCCCACTTCGGCCACGGCCTTTCGCCGCAGCAGCAGACAGGTGGCCGAAACTGTCTTTACTTCCAGAGGAGACAAGTCTTGCACATACGAATCCAAACACGAGGACAAGGCATTCACCGCAATCACGCTGCGAATTCGGCGCAGGAACCGCCGGACTTTGTCGCTGAGCAAATGCGAGGCTCCGGTTAGGCGCAGAAACAGCCGAATGAGGCCCGGCCTGCCGTCGCGTCCGACCGAAGCTTGGATCGTGCCGTCGGGGAACAACAGGCGGCAGCCGGCACCGCCGGCGTCCGGATGAGCCTCCAAGAACCCGACCATGGCTTTGATGGCTCCCGGAAACACAACCGTGTCGCTGTTGAGTAGCAACACGTACTCTCCGGTTCCCCGGTCTATGGCTTGATTGTTGGCTGCGGCAAAGCCGACATTGGTCGAATTCCGGATGAGCCGCACTGCGGGGAATTCTTTGCGGACCATTTCCGCGCTGCCATCCCGCGAATCGTTGTCGACGACGATCACGGTTTGGCCAAGCGTATCGTCTTGCTGCACCGAACGCAGGCAGTCGCGCAGCAGTTCGCGGGTGCGATAGTTCACGATGACTACGGAAACTGAATTCATCGCTTCAAGGCTCGTTCTATTGGGCTCGTGAGCCCGGCTAATTGCTCTTTCCCCCCGGAGGAAGATCCTGCAGACGGAAAGTGAGGGCCATAACACACGCCGTCAAAGCGGATGTCGGATGATTCAAAATAGTCGGCGAGGTCATCGACAGGACCACTTCACCGGCCACCCCCGCAATCAACCCAGCCACTAAAGCTTTTCTCGGGCCTGCCGGCATTTTGCGGTATCCCCGGATGCTCTCCCGAAAATAGAAATACAAAATGCCCACAAAAGTGGCCAGCCCGATCAAACCCAGCCGGAAGCCGACCAATAAGTACAAATTATGCATGTAGTGAAAATCGATGGTTCCCAGGCCCTGCTCGTTGATGAAGGCGTGCATGTCGATCCAATAGAACCCTCCCAGCCCGTTGCCCAGCAGGGGGGCTTTCATAATTTGAGGCGCAATCGTGGCAATCTCGACGAACCTCCGAGTCTCGACCGCAACGTCTCCTCCCAGGCCCTGTTGCATCTGGGTTACGCCGTACAACAGACGGTCTCCTGCCGCCGCCAGCAAGTTGCCATCCGCGGCGCTCGAACCTATGTTCCAGAGGCCGCCAAACAGGGCGAAACAGAGAGCCGCGATGACCGCTGCCCGATAAATCCGCCTTCGCTCCACCCGAGGGAGCAAGCGGAGACAGACCACAATCGCGGCCACGGCGGCAACCCAAATGCCCCGGGTAAAGCTCATCGCCAGATTTGCCGTAGTCGCGATCATCAGCACCCACAGCAAAATTCGATGCCGCGATCCCCGAATTCCCGCATAAAGACTCAACGCCATCAAGAGCACGAAGATGGCATTGAGATCGATGGTTCGTCCCCTGCCCTCTAACGCGGATAGCTCCGGGTTCACGCTGTCGAACGTGCCGTAACCGGCAAGTTGCAAAACCGATGTCAGGAAAGTCGAGCCGAACGCGCACACCATAAGGCGCCGTAAGGTTGTTTCGTCGACAATAACGCGCGTGACTAGGATAAAAACAATGGCAAACTCCTCGATCTGAAACAGGTCGCCTACCACATACTCTCTGGAATTGCCGAGCCTCAGCCCGTGGAGCGCGCCCAGGATTCCATAGGCCGCAAAGAACCAGAACTTTCCCAGAACCACGTTCGAACCTGCTTTCTTGGGCCGGGAGGCGGAGATGAAGGATGCCAAAACCGTCCACAGAATCAGCCCTCCGGTGATATAGGAGGTTGAGCGGGTAATTTCTGTGTCGAGCCCAAAAGGACTCTCCAGAATGACGATTGCGAGAATCAGTGGAACGCTAGGAGGCAAAAGGAGCGCCGCCAACAAAACCGCCGGGATCAATTCCACGAGTAGACACCATGAGTTATCGGCTCCCATACCGCCGGGAAAGAGCATGGCGAAGAAAACGATTGCGAGTGAAGCCGTCGCGGCGATCAGGATTGGCCCGGTCCGTTCTCTGTCGGCCATCGAATCGGGTGAGAACATGGGCGAGGCGTTACTGTTCATTTCGACCGATTAAGGCGAGCTCTTCCCCGGCCAGCGTGCCGGCCGCGCCGCGGCGGGTGCTTTCCTCTTGCAATTGAAAGTACACGCCCTCGAACCGGAGCTTCCAGGTGAAGTCGGCTTTGCGGTTGAAGCGGCCCTTTTGCTGGATGGTCTTGCTGGCTGCCCAGACCCAAGTCGCATCGCGAGTCGAGGTGCGCAGCTTCTCCACCGAAAAGCCTGCCTGCTTGCAGCAGTAGCCGAGGGTACTCGAACGAAATAGATAGAGATGCCGGGGTGGATCGAGCGGGACCCACGACTCATGGAAGAGACGATGGCCGTGGCTGGCGAGGTTCGGCGTCAAAATTACGATCTTCCCCCGGGGCTTCAGAATTCGCCGGCATTGACGCAGCAACTGGATGGGATCCGGGACATGCTCGATGACATGACTCAGCGTGACCACATCCACCGAAACCTCGGTGAGCCTCGGGTCGCTCAGGCTGGCCGCAATCACGCTCAATGGATGTTTTTCCCGGGCCACGCTGGCAGCCGCGGGATCGGGCTCGACGCCGGCAACTTCCCAGCCTGCCGATCGCATCATGGAGAGAAAACCGCCGTCGCCGCAGCCTACATCGAGCAGCTTCCCTTTGCTTCCCGCATCGAGGCACATGGTGCCCAGACGAGCCTGCTCCCTCCAGGCTGGGATCCAGCTCAGGGCCGTCCCGGCCCATTTCCAAATCCAACCCGGTGCGATGTCGTCGAAGCCGGGCAGGGTGGAGCACAGGCCCCAATACAGATTCTTGCGCCAATCTGCGAATCGTTTCTTCTGCCCATGGGTGTAATAGGTCTTGTAGGTCTTGATCAAGTCCTCGGGCACTGGCCTCGGATTGAGCCATACCAGGCTGCACGCCGGACATTGCAGGTATCCCCACTCTCCGGGAACGTCAAACATCCGGTCGGTCAAGTGACAGTAAAGCGGCTGGCCTTCCCGGCCGCAGAGCAAACAGGCTGGAACTTGGCTTACTTCTATCTGGGCCCCTTGGCTCATCCCATTTCCTCCGCAGGGGCCCGGAAATTCGCGGCTGTCGAAAGCACCATTCGTTTCTCTTTGCTATCGAGCAGGTAAGCCCAGGTCACCCCCCCAAAACCCAGAGCTAGAAGCGTGGCATACAAACCCCTTGTCCACAGTGGCTGCTCTGCCGTCCACAGCGGTGCCAGCAGAATGCCAAATCCGGCCACAGCTGCGGCGGTCTTTTGCATATCCTTGCCCATTAAACTCGAAATAGAAACCAGCCGGAGCCAAAGCACCGCCAGCATCAGGAGGGCAGTGTCGAGGAAGATTCGCAGGGTCCAGGACAGAGCCGCTCCGGTAATTCCCATGTGCTTGACCAGAAACCACAGCAACAAGAGATAGAAGGGCAGCTCTACAAGATGAAATTTCGCGGTCAGGTCGGGCTTGCCCAAGGCTTGCAGCAGACCAAAGGGCACATATGAGAGCGCGTTCACGAGCGCGCCAGCGGCCAGAATTTGCAGCACCGTCGTCCCTTCCGCCGCGAGTTCGGGGCCCAGCCAGAGCCTCAGGATCTCATGGGCAAAGAGAATGATCAGCAGCGTGACCGGGCCGAGGATGAGCAGAAGGGCTTTCAACGAGCGGACGTAGAGCTCCTCGAGCCGGGCCGTGGAGCGCGCCGCATCGAGCGAGCTGAAGGCAGGAAAAATCGTCGCACTGAGGCTGGCCGGGACTACCGAAATTCGGCCGACGGCCTCGGAGGGCGCGGTGTAATAGCCGACCGCGACCATCGAGATCATAGATCCGATGGCCAGACGATCGAGATAAGCCAGCAGAGGCCCAATAAAGTTAGAAACCGTGATCCATCCGCCGTAGGCCAGCAACGACGGGCAGACGGCGCGGTCGAACGAGCAGCTGGCCTTGAGCACGGGATAAAACTTAAGGCACAAAAAAAGGTAGGCGATTCCGGAAATCAACCGGGCCAGCGCCAGCAGCGCCACAATCGCCGGCAGCTTCGCCCCGAAGAACAGCGCCAGCGCTGGCAGCAGGAACAAGGAAGCGATCCCCGGTACCCGTACATAATTGACGACTTCGAAGTGCTGGCCGGCTTCCAGCACCCCGCGCAGGCAATTAGAGCCCAGCACCAGGGGGAGCGAGGCAACGAGTATGTAGAAACTTACCGTGGTTTCTCCCACCAGGGCGGGACTGATTTTTAGCGCATGATGCACCAGCAGCGGAGTTACCAGGGCAGCCACCAAAGCGCCGACGACTCCCAACAGAACTTGGAACCACAAGGAGGTCCAGACCAAGCCAGGCAACCGGTGCCTCTCCCCACTCCCTAGACAGCCAGCCACAAACTTGGTGGTCGCGCGGCCCATGCCCAAGTCGAAAAGGCCAAAGTATCCGAGGAAGACCCATCCGATCGATAAGATGCCGAAGCGCTCCGAACCCAGGCCGTGCATGAGGTAGGGAATCGCGGGCAGGGCAACGGCAAAGGAGATGATCTGGCTGCCAAGATTCAATGTCCAGTTCTTGGTCAGCAGCCGGGCGGTAATCGCGATCGGTGTGGGTATGACTGGTTTCAATGGGTTGATGTTTATCAGTCGAGGTTCATACCTTGACATTCACCCTTTGACTCGGGAACGGCGCGCGCAGTGTCTGGAGCCTTCAAGGAGATGTTTCTTCCGGCCAGCGAATAACGCAGCATGCCTTCCGCCTTGGCTAGAAACCGGCTTCCGGGACTCTGCGCGCTCAAATATCTCGTCGCCTGGTGCGTGTACTGGTTGATCAGCGGTCCCACACAGGGATGAAACGCAATTCGTTGCGTGATTGCTTTTGCCTCATACCCCATGCGGAACTTGAATTCGTCGACGCTCGCGGGGGCGTCCAGCGATCGCATCCCGTAAAAAATCCCCCGGATATGCGATCTTCGAATCAGGGTTTGGGTGACCGCAAAGCTGAGAGCGTTGTTGACGTGCTCACGCAGGTAGTCGATATGGCTTTGCTGGTAGAGCATGTAGGCCCAGCCGTCCATCTGAAAGGTCACTAGCGTGGCACCCAGGCGGTTATCCACCTCGGCTGCCCATACCTCGAAGCCGGCGAGGTCGGAAGCCAGGGAGTAGCGGCGGCCCCAGTCTTGTTTCGACTCTTTTATCTGCCGCTGTTGCCGAGCTAAGGTGTTCAGCCGTAGAGGCCATCCGTCCTCCACATATCTTTCGATGGAGATCGGGAACACCTTGCAATTCTTTAGCCCGCGCCGCACGTTATTCCGTGCGTTGGCGCTGAGCGTATCGAAGTCGTAATCGTCCCCGGTGTAAACTACGTGATAGCAGTCGTCTGGGTTCAGCCCTGCGCGCGCGGCCATCGAATAACGCAAGGCCAGCGCATGATGCCGGAAGGTCAATTCACGGAGTTCTTCGGCTCCTGGCGCGATCAGCCAGTGATAGGGGAAGGCCTGAAAGACCCTCATCCCCTCACTGTGCCAGTACGAACTTTCGGTTCGGATCACGCGCTGGCCTTGCCGGCGCAGCCATTCGGCATAAATCTCGGGGGTCATACTGTGTCAGAAGAGGGAGCCTGGATTTTCCGCGGGGAAAAATGCTCGCAGAAACCTCTCAAGCTCCGGCCCACATGAGCTTCGCCGCCTCCCGCTCCTGCTCGTTGCCGTTCCATTTGACTTTGGGGAGGATGATCTCGTTCTTGATGCGGTATTTGTACTTGAGAATCTTTTCCAGCATGCTGTTGAGCAATTCGTCGGAGAGGAAATGCGGCTCCAGGCCCAAGTCCAGCAGCTTGGTGTGGGTGGGGTTGAAATGATGCTCTTCCAATTCCACCCGCGGGTTGGGCAAGTGGCTAACTTCGGGCTTCAGCCCCAGCTTGCGGGCCTGGGCAGCCACCAAATCCGCCAACTCGAGCACGGTGAAGGTCTCGGTGAACTGGTTGAAGACCCGGTATTCTCCCCGCTTGGCAGGGTTAAGAATCGCCAGCTCCACACAGCGCACGGTGTCGCGAATATTGAGAAAGCCGCGCTGTTGCCCTCCTTTTCCGTACACGGTGAGCGGGATTCCCGCTACAGCCTGCACGCAGAAGCGGTTGATGGCCGTTCCGAATACGTCGTCGTAGTGGAAGCTGGTTGCCAGGCGCTCGTCGCGCCGAGTTTGGTCGGTCTCGAGGCCGTAGACCACTCCCTGGTGCAGATCGGTCGCAGAAAGATCCCAGGCGCGGCAGGCAAAGCGGATATTGTGGCTGTCGTGCACTTTGGAAAGATGGTAGAAGGATCCGGGCTGGCAGGGAAATGGCAATACGTCCCGCCGCCCTTTGTGTTCGATTTCGATGAAGCCTTCTTCGATATCGATGTTCGGGGTCCCATACTCGCCCATAGTTCCGAGCTTCACGAGATGGCAGTCGAGCGCCAATTTTTTCATGGCCCACAGCACATTGAGGGTTCCGCTGATGTTGTTGACCTGGGTAAACAAACAGCGGTTGTAGTCGATCATAGAATACGGTGCGGAGGGTTGCTCGCCGTAATGAACAATGGCGGCGGGAGAAAATGCTTCGAGCACTCCTTCGACCACGCCAAAGTTCCGCAGGTCGCCGACAAATAATTCCAGGGCGCCGCCGTTTACCTCCGCCCACGCTCGCACCCGGTCCTGCAGCGTATGAATGGGAATTAGTGGCTCTACGTTGAGTTCCAATTCCCAGCGCCGTTTGGCGAAGTTATCCAGCACCCCAACCTCATGTCCGCGGCTGGACAAATACATCGCCGTGGCCCAGCCCAAATAACCGTCACCGCCCAAAACCAGCACTCTCATGGAAACTCCTGCTTTAAGATTTTCTTCGTAGACGAAGCCAAGACGAATTGATTAAGACTCGGGCGAAGGGTTTCGGCGGCGATCGACCCGCGACCAGATCCGGTGGGTCATGGCATGGACTCGCGACCCGTTGGGCGGATTCCATGGCATGTGTGCGTTGATTCCAGCGAAAACTTCCCTGGCGAATAGCTTCGCAGGATTTGAAGGCTCGATCTGCCGCCACTTGGCGCGAAAGAAAGTGAACACAGCGGCTCCCAGCAGCGACATGGTGGCGCACAACAGAGCGATTTGCAGCCGCGGAGGGAAAGATTTTCGTTGCGGAACCCGGGCGGGGTCGAGAACCTTTACGCTGGGCGTCTCTTTCGCCTCCTCGACCCGCGCCATTTCATACTCTTGCGTCAAAGTCTCGAAGACGGCTTCTTTGATTTTGGCCCGGCGGTAGAGATCGGAGTAGGTTACCCCCAGCAGCGGGAGCTTCCGGATGGAGGGGTAAAGAGGGTTCGGTGCGTCGTTCTCCCCCCTATCCCGATCTTCCTTATCTTCTTTGTCTTCTTCATCTTCACTCTTAACTTTGCGTGCGCCGTCTTTTGTACTTTCCTTTTTGTCCCAGCCGCGCATGTTCTCCAATTGCCGACGCAGTTCCTTGATGCGGGCCTGCACAGACTGCACCCGCACATTGTTTTGGCTATAGATCTGTTCCAGCCCCTTCAACTCCGATTCGGCGGCGATCAGCTGGCCCAGGAGAACCGCTCCCGCATCTACCAGGCTCTTGCCCTGTTCAGCGATGTCCATAGCATCGTTCCTGCTTTCAAACTGGCTGAGGTTCTGGGCCGCGTCATCCAGCTCCAGCTTCACGGCTTGCAGCCTCTCTTCCAGAAAGACGCGCTCCCGATGCGCCGACGATGTCGAAAGCTCCGCCACTAAACGGTCTAACTCTTCCACGTAGGCCTGAGCCATGGCCGCTGCGCGCCGGGGGTCGCCATCCGTCACCGTGATGGTAAGGATTCCGCTTTTGCGGTCTTCGGAGACTACGGTATTTTCATCGAGCCGTCGGCGTGCATCTTCTTCCAGCCGGGCGCGCCAATAAATGTCTTGTAGTTTGAATCTTTCGACCATGCGGTCTTGCAGGGTGGCGCTGGTCAGGATCCCGATAAACAGAGATCCGGAACTTTTCAATCCGAGCGCGTCTCCGGCAACCCCCGCCCAGCTGCCCATCCGCGCCCCGAGCGCCGCCATAGCCATTCCAGTGCCCGGCCGCGAGTCGGGCGGCATGAGTTGAGTTCTCGCCTCAAACCTCTGAGGCAGAAGGAAAGCGGCAATCGTACCGATCAGCAAGCCCATCAAACCAGCCCGGCTCAAAAACCGCCGCTGCTCCCACCACAGCCGCAGATAGAGAATCGCATTTCCGCGCATGGAATCCGATTCGGGCCGTTCCCCACGTGACTCTTCCCCAGGCGGCTCGAGGAACAAAGGCTGCGGCGCTGGCCGAACTGGACCTTCGGTTTGAATGAGAGTCACTCGAGGGCTCTCCGCGGATATTTCCGGGGTCGTAGGCATCACCTTCGCATCTTCCCCGACCAAAACGTCAGTTGCAACGAGGCAGTAAAGTTTGACTTAACAGCCGGAGCAAGCAATGGTAAACGCCAGTTTTCGTACTGGCCCAAGGCGGAAAGACCGATGCTGTCGTTCAGCGCGGCATTGGCGCGCAGGCCAATGTCCTGCAGCCTTCCTCCCTCTAAAAAAGATGAGTCCACGATGTTCTGCCGGTAGGCCAGTTGAATATCACTGCGTGGAGAGAAGTGATACGTAGCCCAGCTCTGTTCCCCTCGTCCGCTTCGCCCGACCCAACTGCCGATCAGGTTGCCGTCATTGGTGTAGCCGGAGCGGTAGCGCGTGTCCCAGTAAAATGCCCCTGGGCCGTAGCGAGCAGGCACATTCAAGTCAGTGGTCACGCCTTCGAAGCGGACGTCGACGCGATGCAGTTTCGGAAGTCGGGGAAAGTAGACGCCGGGATTGATCGCGGGACGGGTCGAGCCTAGAGGCGAGTATTCATCAATCACCATCGAGTCGACATAGATCTGCATCCAGCTCCGCAGCCCGGGAACACGGTAGCTGAGGTCAAATTCCGAGAGCCGCTTGGCTGGATCTCTGGCGATGCCGACGCGGTGCGAATAAAACGTCCTCGCAAAATTGCCCCAAGTGAAGGGATTGCCCGTGCCGCCGAATTGGGCGGTGAAGCCCATGCCGAACTCAAGATTCGCAGTGGGATGAAAGCTGATTTTTGTGCCGTGAAGAAAAGGCTGCGAAGCAAGACCGGGGCCGAACAGTTGTGGAGAGAATTCCCAGTTCTGTCCGGAAAGCCGTCCCAGGAAAAATTCCGACCGCATTGGTCCCAAGACACGCGAGAGAAGTGGAACCTCGTAGGGTGAAACCGAATCGATGCGCACCATGGTCATGGGCGCGGAGTTGTTGCTGAACAGGAACGGTCCGGAGTTTTCTGGGCCCAGCCACAAGCTCTGCCGGCCGAACGAAACATCGATTCCGTTGAAGGTCATGGAGGCCATGCCAGTGAGTATTTGAAATCGGTCGATCTGAGGGACCGAATTCGAGAGCGGCAGCGTCTGATCGACCGCAGCAGTTGCTTGTAATACAGGCGAGGGATCGGACGCGACCGCGGGAGCGTGCTGATACTCCCCTTGCAGGGACAACGCGAGTGGTCCAGCTTGGAAGTGTGCCGTGAGGCCTGAAATGACGCTGAAGCCTTGCCCGTAAGGCCGCCCGTAGTCGTTGACGACGGTTTGTCCGAAGTGGTATCCATCGCGCAACGGAATACCGTGGATGGAAGTCGTGCGCGCGTAAACGGAATCGACGCTGGCGACGCCATTGCGCTCTCCGTCGAGGCGGTGTCTTTCATCCTGGAATTCCTCTTGCAACGCGGAGAAAAGTTTCTCGCCGTCCGCGCCACCGTCGCCAAGGTTGCTTCTGTGTTCTTCGGCTTCCTCGAGCAATCGCGCACATTCCAGACGCGTCCAGGGACGGATGCCCAAATAAGCGTTGGCGACGTAGCCGAGAGCAATCAGCCGGTCAAAGACGGGGTAGACCCAGCTATCGATTGGAATGTAGGGCGAACCCATGTTCCTGGGATCGTGAGAATTCTCACGCGGGCTGTCGTGGTCAATAAGATTGCCCCAGGGAGCGCCAGCTGAATAAGGATCGTGATGAGAGCGGTAAGCCTGGCGGGCGAAATACCATCCGAGCGCACTGCCTACCAGGACATCGGAAGCAAAGTGTTGCTTTCCGGTCACGCGAGTTAGAGTGACTGCCGACGCTAGGCCATAGGCAAACGTTTGGCTTAGAGCACCGGGATACTCGTGGGCCCAAACGCTGGCCACCGACCAGGCGACGGCGGCGTGCTCCGAAGGAAACGAGCTGCCGCCGCGAAAAAAACTTCCGTGTTCGCTGCCCTGATAGGGGCGCTGCCGCTCGAAAGCCGACTTGAAGAAATAAGAAACTGCAGTGCTGTTGATCGCCGCTTCGGCGCTCAGCAGTCCGGTCTCGGCAAGGTGATCGTCGCTTCTGATCAAGCCTAGCAAATAGGAACTGCCGCCCAATCCGACGAGGGAGTACACCGCGTAATTCGAAATCGTCTGGCTAGGGCTGACTATGCGGGATGGAATCTGTTTCTCGATCCAGCTATCGGAAGCCACGAATGCCGCTATCGCACCCGCCGCCGGCGCTGCCCATTCGAGGGCTTTCAAATGAAATCTTCGAGGCATCGCCCAAAACTGCTTCTGGTCATCCACCACATGTCTGACAAAGGGTAATAACAAGCGACTTTCTGGATCTTCACCCGTGGATAGCGAGTCACTGGAACTCTTGTTACCGGTTAAGCCAGCTTTTGAAAAAACAGTGCTCGATAAATCCGAGCCTGATAAGTCGGGGCTGAATGAAGTGTTGCTAGGCAATGATTCTTTCTGACCCGCATCCCTGACGGCCTCGGGAATTGCCGGAGGAATCACTTCCGGGGGCGCCACTTGGCTCTGAGCCAGCGATCTCAAGATCATCACAGCGAATAGTCCAAATCGGGAGGTGCACCCCATGGCAGCAGGATGGTCAGAAGCCCCGGGCCACCTGAATCGCAATGCCGACCGCGTAAGCGAGTTGAGCGGACTCGAGGGTGGTCTTCCACTTGGTGGTGCCACTGAACGCTTTCTCGGGGACCATCACCAAGTCGCCCGGCTGGAGCGCAGCATGAGTAACGCCTCCGCTCAGCACTCCACCGGCGCCGCCGGCCACGGAGCCGTCGGCGCGGATTATGAAAATGGCTTTTTTATTCGCCATGTTCGTGGGACCTCCGGCTTGTTGCAGATACCACCCGGCACTTTTGCCCGGCTTGTACGCAACCGCGGTGGGGTTATACACGGAGCCATCGACCATCACGAAAGTTGGCTTCTTGGGAATGTAAATCGAATCTCCGGCGCGAATGGGAATATCGGCGGATGTATTGGCCCAACGGGTAATGTTCTGGGTGATGCGAATGGTCAGCCGTCCGCTGGGCGGAGCGGTCTGTAGTTTCTGCAGAGCCGTGTGCCACTGATCGACTGCCGCTTCCTTCGCGATCTTCTGGCCAGGATCGGATTCCGGGATCAGCGCTAGATTGCTGCCGTCGGTTTCCACTTGGCGCAGCAACTGATTGCGGTCCGCTTCTTCTAGTTGCCGCACCTGCACCCGCTCGAAAATCACGCCGTGGGGATAGGCATCGGATCTGAAGCCGCCGGCGCGCTGCAAAACCGAGCTGAGCCGCTCCCCTTCCTGAATCCCGTAGGTGCCGGGATGCAATACTTCTCCTTTAACGGCAATAGTCGCGCCCACATCATTCCATCCCGCCAATTCGCGCACCGTGAGCACATCGCCATCGCGCAAACGCATATCCGTATCCGGTTCGCCGGCTAAGGCGCGCGCGAGCGCGATCTTCGAGTGCTCTCCTACCACGTTCGAGCCTTGCTGGATTTCATAGTGGGTCAGGTCGGCAGCCTCGGTGTAGGCGCCGCGCTTGAGGCCCCCGGCAACCCGAACCAAACCCGCCGCCGTCATGTTTTCGGCCAGCGGATATTTGCCCGGCTGCGCAACTTGACCTTCAATCTTCACGCTCGGAGGATCGGCTTTGGCGAGGTTCTTATGGATGAACAACCGGTCCATGGGTTCGAGCGCAACGTTCTCCTTCGCCTCCCCGTCCATGGCCTTGGCCAGATCGACGCTGATCACGCGCAACTTGCCGTCTGCAGTCTTGCGGAACAGTTGCGCGTCGCTAAGCCGGGCTTCGGGCGTCGTCCCTCCGGCCAGATAAACCGCATCACGCAGATAGGTTTTGCCGTTGGTAAAGTGATCGCCGGGGTGGTGAACTTCTCCGCTGACGGTGATCAGCGGCGGCTCCTCAAAATCGAAGCGGCTGAAGATGCGCACGGTATCGAATGGCTTGAGCGCGATGTTTTCGTCCGTACCACTTCCCCTCATTGCGCTGGCCAGATTGAATGCCAGTACAGTCGGCGAGTAGTCCGGAGCGTTCAGGCGAATAATTTCGGCATGCTGCGCCGAAGGCTCGGGGAGCAGGTCTTTGTAGGAGTGGATCAGGTCAGTGAGCCGCATGCCGTCGCGGTAGGCATACTTTCCAGGATGGAAGACATGGCCGTCCAGATAAACCGTCTTTTCGCTATAGGCGACAATCGGCGAAATCCGAATGTCGTCGCCATCCTGCACACTAAAGTCCGCCAGCATCTGGTTCACTTGCTCGGCGCTGTTGTCTTCGGGCAGATCCAGGCGCAACATGGTCCGGCTTTCGTGCGCCACCACACGCTCGACTTCGATGTGACGCAGCGTCCCGGTGGTCAGCACGCCTCCAGCAAGTTCGAGAACTTCCGCCAGACGCACCTCTCCTTTTAATTCGTAAATCGCGGGACGCCGCACCATCCCCTGCACGGTGACCTCCGCGCCCAGGGGCGGAACCTGGATCGTGTCTCCCGCTTCGAGCCGCGCGCTTCCTTCGCGCACGCCATGCAGCAGCAGGTCATAGACGTCGGTGGTTTCGACCAAGCGATTTCCGCGAAGATGGCGCAATATGCGAACCGATCCGCGAGACGTGGGTCCGCCAGCGAGATACAGCGCGTTCAAAGACGTCGAAAGCGCGCTCACGTCGTAGGCTCCCGGACGCACTACGTCGCCCACCACATAAACGCGCACTGTGCGCAGACGCGCTAAGGAGACATCCACCTGCGCCGCCCGGTACTGCGTGCGCAGGCGGGCCTCCATCAATTGCTGGACTTCTCCCAGATTCTTGCCCGCAACCTGCACCGCTCCCGCATCCGGCAGCATCACCAGTCCCTGGCGATCCACCGCGCGTTGCAAGCGGCCGGTGACACTACCCCAAATTTCGATGCTTAATCCGTCACCGGGACCCAATACGTAATCCGGGCCGACCGGCATGTCCATAGGAAGTTGATCGTAATTACCCGTGCCATTCTGAAACACGTCGAGCCCAAATCTCTGCGGAACCGGAGACGCTTTAGAGACTTGCTTATACAAATCGTAAAGTGAAGGAACATTCTGGTAGGGATTCGGCTGGGTGCGAATCGCAGCATGATCCCGGTCGCTCTCCGAAAGCCTCCGTTCTGGCTGCCGATCCCAAGTTCCTGCACGGGAATTGGCCTCGGCGCCTGTCGACTTGCGCGTTGGAGAGGAAGATCGAGAAGAGGAATTCCACTGGGGTGCGGAGGTCTCCGATCCGCGAGTTGCCGCCTGGCGGCTTACGTCACCTTGGCGAAGATCGGCCGCGGAATTTTCGTTCATGCTGGTGCTGAGCAACCCAGGCAATTCATCGGTGGTTACCCGCGGTAGATCGCCGGAAGCCGGCGGTGAAACTTCGAACTGATCCTGAGCCGGCGGTTCGGCTTCCGTCAGATTTTGCGACCTCGAATAATTAGGAATGAAGCCGGGAAGAGATTCACTCGGCTCCCTCTCAGTTGGAACACCCTGCGTTTCGGACTTGCCAATTGGCGCCCCGTGGGGAGTAGACCAGTATTGATTCTCTTGCGTGCCCTCGACCTGCTGCGGCACTTCCTTCTGGCTGTCTAACCGGTGTTGATCGCCGGTTTGCTCCGCTGGGTTCGACGCCGGATGCTGCTCGCGCCAATCTTGATTCTGTTGGAGATCGTCGGCTCTCGGCTTGGCTCGGACATACATTCGGGCTTCAATTTCGCGGGTGGCAAGGATGCGTACGTTGTTGTCTTGTTGCAGAAGGGAGAAGAGAGCCTCGTCGGTGAGATCACTGGGATCGAGCAATCGCCCCTGTTCATAGGCTTTTCGCACCAGAGCCTTTTTGACTTCGAGCAGCAATCCCGGTTCACGCAGCAGAATCTGCTGAATTGCACTCGCGGAAAGCGACACCATCTGTTCCGCTTCCTGTTCCGCCCGGTCTCGCATATTTGCTCGGGACTGCACTTGGCCGTAGGCGGTGCCAATTAATACAAACGTAGCCAGGAACCCTGAAATTCGCGGAAGGAGCAGTGCGTGACGGTTGAGTTTTAGCATGGTAGTGCCTTTCCCAGCGAACAAAAACGAGTCCCTACGGGCATGGTTCCACATCGGTCTCGTCCACTTCCACGGCGACTGAGCGCATGAGGATCTCAATCGAGACCACGAGGCGTGGCCCATCCTTGCGCCGAATCAGGATTCCTTCCAAACCGGCAAGGGAGCCGTAGCGTACCCGCACCTTTCGTCCGATTTTCAGAAAAGGGTGGGGATGTAGTTTCACGCAACCGTCCATGCCCCGCTGAAAGCACGCGATCTCTTGTTCGGCCAGTGGGGTGGGCTTTCCTCTTGCGCCCACCATGTCGACCACGCCCGGAATCTCCAGCACGCGCACCCGGTCTCGCAATGCGAGGTAGACGAAGACGTAGCTGGGAAATAGAGCCAGCTCGATCTCTTTGCGACGATCCTTCCACCGCCGCAGGGAGCGATAGACAGGAAGAAAGCCGCGAATTTTCCTTTGCGACATCATCTCCGCCACGCGCTTTTCGTGGTGCGCCCAGGTGTAAACGGCGTACCAGTTTTGCTCCGCCAACTCAGGCGCAAGCCCTGGCTCGAGCGTTTCGGGAATGGCCGCGATCAGTTCCATCGACTCGCCTTCGGTTACAGCTTCGCCACCTTGCCCACATGAGCAATCTGAGATAAGAATTTTAGTTTCAATCACTTGCTGTAACTTCTCAGCTTTTGTCAAATTCACCGAACGACTTAGTGGACCACTGCGCCACTCTCGTTGCAGCGAGGCTTGCCGCGTAACGCGTTCAAGATTCCTTCTTCCGAGCTCTCCACCCGCATCGACTTGATATCTGTGACCGCCCAAAAAAATTCGCCCAGATTCCGCTCCGGAGCCAGTGCAAGAATTCTCGCTTGCGGGTTGTGAGCCAGAAGCTCACTGCAAATGGCAGGGCGTTCGTCGAGCTTCTCCGCGAAGATAATGATGAAATCCGGCTTGCACGCAACCATCGCATTCACGATATTGTCATCCCCTGCCACCTCTCCAGCCAGTTCCATATCGGGCTGATCCGAGATCGTTGCCAGCACAAGATCGCGCATGAGGCGAGGATGGTTAGCGATCAACACTCGAATTTTTTCCATACAGACACTCCACACCAGATGGAATGAACGAGTATCGCGGATGAGAAGATTAAGAGGAAGGATCAATTCTGTCCGCAAGGGTTGGTCCGAAGAACAGTACATAGGTAGTATCGAGTTTCCGTTTCCATGACCGATTTCGTTCCATCGGCAGTACCGAGCTTGTACTTAAAGGACCGGCAACGCCATGCACAAACGTTCCCGCACCGGGAACAAAAAGTAGTACTGAGTGCAGAATGGGACTTGAGCCTCTTGTCGACTAACTCGAAGGAAATTGGAGCGTGTTAAACCGGCAAGCCTTCCGTGCGAAAACGTCTCTGCCGCTGCCAACCGGTCGGTCGCACCCAGCTTCCCCGAAATATGTGATGGACTTGATGTCGACCACTCGATAACAAAGCTAGCCAGCCCCGAAATGTATCGCGACCCGTACCTAGTGCACGAGGTCGACTTTCTTCTTCAACGGCAAGCGTGGCATTTATGGCGCGGCCGCCGCGGACGACTGCACCCATCACGTCGACCATGACCGAATTCGGTTCGTGGAGCAGTTCGGTTCCAAGCGTGCGCGTCTAAGTTGCCGAGGGAGGTGGGGATACGCAGGTCCAAGAATCTGGAGGAGTTTGCCTGTGCTAGGGAAGAGATCGTACTAGATTCGAAACTACTGCAGATGTGGCGTCCAAACTAGTTGTCAATGCGAGACTGAGCGAAACCTCGATATTTTCGGGCTGATCAAGTCTTCCCGCAGTTATGTGCGATGGCGTGGCAGTTCGCACAAAGGGTGATAAGGTTCTCTTCAGAGTCATGGCCGGAGTGACTGCGAAACTGTTGGTGGTGGACTTCCAGGTTCGACATCGTGCCGCACGACTGACACCGCCAGCCGTCACGACGCAGGATCTGCCGCCGAAGCCTCTCGTACGATATGGAGTCCAGCCGCATGTGAGAAAGGTCGGAGTGCATTTGTTTATGCCTTTTCGCTCAAGCCATCCAGGAATGTTTGGCGCTGGTCTTCTGAGAGAAAGTTGAAGAATCTGGTCATCGAAAACAGCAGCATTTCTGGATCCCCGTGGTCCAAATTGGCCCCGGCCAGGAAGTCGGCGCTGATCATTTCCAAGCAGTAGCCGCGGGATCGGTCGCTGCCCAGCATCAGAGCGGCGGTCTCGATTGCACGCTCGATGACCGGAATCTGGCTCCGGTACATTTTGAAGTAGATGATCTCCCACGGTTCAGTTTCCCGCCCCGTCAGTTCCTTCTCCACCTCCTGCTTGAACTGGTCCTTGGGCATCGCGCGGGCTTTGTGCAACCAGGTTGCACAATCGAAGTGTTGCCCATCCCTCCGCGCCACTTTCGCCAACTCCAAACCTTTCGCCCAGCCTACCTCCTTCAATTGCTTCCTCGCTTGCGGTGGCAAGTGTTCATGGATCGACATCAAGTAGTAGGCCTTCCGCTTCGACTCCGGAAAGCGCCGTTCCAGGAACTCGTCAAACGATTTCAGGTCCTCCAGCCTCCAGTACTGTCCCGCTCGTACTTCGCATAGATACCGCCCCAGTTCTACGAACTTTGTGTCCCGCTCCGTTTCTTTTCGCTGCTCCCAAGCCAGAATCTCGTCAATCTTACCGAGTACGAACAGGGCACGGCGGCGATTGAACTTCGGTGGCATGGGCGGATTTCTAGTAGTTAAGCTCGTCAAGCCAATCAAGACTCTCTGCTCCTGGACGCCGCACCAAGCTGGCGTCGGCCAACTCCTGCTTTCCCAGACAAAGTCCTACGTAAGGGCAGCTACTGCAGGGATTCTGCGGAAAGCGGATGCCGCTGTGCGGCAAGAAGTCTGCCGACTCAATTCTGCGGACCGTGTTCTCGACCAAGTCGCCAAATTCCTCGCGTTGCTCGTCGGTGATGGTGGTCCGAAGGTACTGAATCTCAACCACGCGTTTGCGGACGAAAACAATCTGAGCGACTTCGGCTATGCCCGTAATCCACGAGTAGCAAACCAGTTGTGGATCCAAGGACAATAGGCCGGCCGGTTCCTCCAGGTAGCGGCTCGAAGATGTTTTCCACTCCAGCAAACACGGTGTCCCGTCCAGCTTGCCGATGGCATCGATGTAGGCCACGAAGTCATTGCGCTGACCGATCTGCCGCGTGAACTTGATCTGCAGATTCCGTCGAGGCTGGGGGATTCGAATGCGATCATCCTGGCAGAATCGGGTTAACAGCATGAGTCCTTGCCGGAGCATTCGATCCCAGGAGTCTCTGTCGGAATAGCGCAATCCTTGGTTTTGAACAGCGGACCACTCAGAAAACAGAACAGCGCCCGGATCCTCCCTGCGAAAAAGAGCGCCGAGAGCTTTTTCGAAAGCTCGCCCGAAGAGCATTGCCGCGCGGCTGTCTCTCTCTTTCCAGCCATCGAGATAGCGATGCTGGTAACGGCGGGGGCAGGTGAGGTACTGGCTGATCTGCGTATAGCTGTAGGTCATTTCAGGCCACCTGCGGGCTGTCCAGATTTGCCGGCGATAGTTCTTCCCAGCGCTCCGCCGGTGCGAAGCCATCGAACCGGAGCAGGGAGGCATGGTTGAAAACGATGTGGCTGATCTTGACCACGCCCGTTAGGCCCACGAGTTGTTTTTCATCGACTTCATCTCGGCCGAGCAGCTCGGAGTCGTAGCCGAAGTCGCGCAGGAACCAGTTCAACTTCCACAAGGCTTTCGGAGTGCAATACAGCCGTCCGGAAAGAAGGCGGCCTGAAAATCGGTTGGGCTGAACAACCGACAGCGCCAGCACGTAGTAGGGCTTTGGTTGCTGGCGGCGAAAGGTGGCTCGTTCCACCCAAACCAGAAAAACACCGTCGGGAACCTGGTCGGCGGAACAGCGATCGGCAGCGTGCAAGCCGTAAATCTGGCGTTTCATGCGACACCTTCTTCCGGGCGCGGATAACTGTTGAGCTGGCAGAGCAGCGCGTTGCGATCCTTTTCGGCCCAGTCGGCCAGGTGCGCGACGAAGTTTTCTACCTGCTCGCGGGTTGCTTCGCGGAGGATCTTTACACCGCAGAAATCGGTGGCGTAGGCCTTGACCAAGTTGGGATCAAGTTGATGCTGGCGAATGATCTGGCAAAGGCGATCGCGAACCTTCGGGCTGGCGTGAGTTCCGTTTCCGTTGCCGTTGGAAGGTTGTGGCGGAAGCTTCTTCGATTCTCGGGGGGATTGTGGTGGTTCGGCGAAGGACCCCATTTCCTCAACCGAGCAGATGCCGATGCCGTAAGCCTTGCGGAGAGCGCGATTGACGGCTCGCGTCTCGGCGACACGCATCTCGGCGCCGTGAACAAGGGAAGAGACGTTCGAAGGATCCGCATCACCATAACCGACAAAACCCCGACAATCTTTTGACCGATAAACGGTGGCTTTGAACGCCCATCTAGTTGCGGAGGGATCACAGAAAGCCGGGACAGGCCGAACCTGAATACCGGCACAAGCTTTTTGCCGTGAGAGGCGAAGCAAGCCGGAATGCGTGACATACCAGCGAGTGTTTAGAAGAAGTAAGTCTCCCAAGCTGACGCACAGGCGATACTCTTCGACCAAGTGGGCTAGCGCCTTTGCACTCGGGCCGGACAGTGGACCCCAAAGTGAATGAGCCAATCTGATTTCTGACCGTGTGGTGCTATGTCGCTTCTTCATGGGCGTCTCCGAAAGTGGAAGATCATCTCGAAAGAGGCTGTTTATACTAGAGCGGTCTTGTAGTAATTATACTAGAGCGCTCTAGCGTGTCAAGCAATTATTCTTGTAGCAATAAAATATGGAGGCTAGTGTTGGGATTTGCAAATTAGCCGTAGGTCTGGCATAAACATTGTCAGACTCATGACACAGAAGAAGAACCCACATGCGGTTGCTCTCGGACGGCTTGGCGGCCTAAAGGGCGGTAAGGCTCGTACAGGAAAACTGACAGCCGAGGAACGAAGTGAGCTGGCGCGTAAGGCCGTACTTGCTAGGTGGGCCAAAGCTAAGGAAAAAGCCCGGCAAAAGGACCCTAGAGCCTGAGCTACTTAGATTTCCTCAGGGTTCAGGCCGAAACCAACAATTACTCTGCTGTAATGAGCGTAGTGTCCACTACGTCTTCGAGAGCCGCACCGATCTCCTCGGTTATTGTCGTGGCATCGTCCTCCACTAGTCTGGCTGCGATCTTCCTGTGAGGAAAAGCCACCAGCGAATTCCTTGAGCAAGCCGATTCCGCTTCGATAATATTTGGTGTCTAGACCAGCTGATTCAAGACTTCCAGGCGTGCCCATCAGCTTTCCCAAGAACGACGTGCCGCCGTGTCCCTGAACATTGGCGTACCGCCCGCATCCAAGGCAGTGGAAGGCACTGGCGGGGCTGATGGGGCAGGTTTAGGCATCGCTCCGAAGATGGGAAAAGAACTCAGCAAGAGAAAAAGACCCTTCGGCTTTTTCCGATGCTTCAAGCAACCACTCGTGGAAGTCGCTGGCATCGCGTACTCTCAAGCCGCGTTTCAGCGTGGCTGTGTAAACCTGTTCTGCCAGCAACTGTAGAAATAGGGAATATTCCCGCATCGTGGCATTATACGATGCTTTCGATTCTAAAGGTCTATTAAATCACTTGCAGCGAACGCCAGCAAAAGCCACGATAAATTCGTGGCGAAAAGAACGGTTTCGATAACAGTCAAAATGTCCGCAGAAGACTACGATTTACTGAGGAAAGCAGCAGACCAACTTTGGTCCAAAGCGATGATGAGCAGGTCAAGCATCGTGCTTTCCTTGGCGAAAATCACGGCTGAGACAGTATTGAAGAAAGACCCCCATCAGGGGAAGCGTTGAACCACAGCCCTACCCCTGGCCTACGTCCAAGCCATGAAGTGTCGGCGCAAGGGCGTTTCGGTCACGTATGCCGTTGCGATCCGCGGGCCAATGCCGACCGCATCCAAGGCACTGGAAAAGATTGGCGGAGTTGATCGACATCGCGCAGTCTTCATAGGAGGCGTATAGTCAAATACGCTTATCAGACGGTAATATTGAGGGTGTCAAAAACTGCTGCTTTGGACACCAATCTTGGATCACGAATTCCCCCCAGCCCACCCTGCCCCAGGGATTTGGTTCAGCCGTTTACGTTGACGGCCACTCATCGCGGGGGGCGAACGACGCGCGCAGAGGCTACGACTTCCAAAATTGGTGGATCGCCTATCGCCTCCTTGGTTCGCTCACAGAGTTCGACGGATTAGCCTACCGCCAGAATCGAGGAATCTTAGATAGAAACAATTCGTCCAAGTCAAATCCAAAGAAGAGGGAACAGGAGACGAGCAAGAGATTCTTCCGTGATTTTATAAATTGCGAAATGGTGACTTTGGTAAGTGCTCTTGCGCATTCTTATAGAGTCTTACGAGCGTTCTCCCGCATATAACGAGGTAGGCACCGATCGACCATATCGGTGTCCGCAAGAAGTTGGTAGCTGCACAGCGATGCCCCTGGCCGTCCTGGTTTCGCTGGACCTACAAGCATCGTTTCGAGGTCCAGTCGGGAGAAATTCTGTATGTCTCTGGAGCAACCTTCTCAAGAACTTCGCAGTCAACCCTCTACGTCAAATTTTTCTCACAAACGGCCTGTATCGGAACGCAAAATCCAAGCTAACCGACGAAACGCTCTGCGCTCGACGGGTCCGAGAACGGCGAAAGGAAAGCGCACGGTTTCCCGAAACTCGATTAAACACGGGCTGCTTGCGCGGGAGGTCGTGATTACGGCCGGGGATGGCAAAGAGAGTGCAGCGGAGTTTCATACATTGCTCGGACGTTTTTGTGATTGTTACAAGCCCGTTGGCGTCGTCGAGGAGTCACTCGTACAAACGATTGCCGCATGTTGGTGGAGAAAAGCGCGTGTCATTCGTGCCGAGAATGGAGAAATACGCAAGCGGCTGGACACGTTAGCAGTCGACCGGGCATTCCGAAGCTCAGACAAGGCCAATCTTGATCTACTTCTATCGGAGATGGAATTAGATGTATACCGTCCCGACAACCAAGCAGACCAGCAGGTCTCAACAAGGAAAAGGTGGTCTGCCATCCAAGATGGCCAGACGACTTTGCGGGAACATCATGCTGGCCTGGCATACCTGAGTGCGCTGCTGAAGACAGCAAAATCCGAGATGGCCAGCGACGGTTACTTATCGGAAAAGATTCGCAAAAGAATTGTGCTCGCGTTCGGCTTTTGGGATTGTCTATTTGCGCTCACCTGTGCCAATGCCGGTCCTCTTGAAGCGAGAAAGGAAGACCCAATACTTGAAGACGCTGTGGACAGGCAGACCGATGAGCAACGTGCTGCTGTCGCAGCCTTTATTGACCATCGCTTGGAAACGATAACCGTGTTGCAAGGCTACGTCAAAGAGCGCGAGAACCTCACGCTCGACGCGGAAGGGCGAAGCTTCAACTTGCCCCCAGCCGAAGCGACCGACAAACTGCTCCGCTATGAAGCTCATTTGGACCGGCAACTCTATCGCGCTATGGACCAACTCGAGCGTCTGTAAAGGCAGCGCCGCGGAGACAACGTACCGCCTCCTGTCAACGTTAATCTCGGAACAACTAGGTAATTTGCGAAACAAAGCCAAAAAGTGCTTTGTTTCCAGTAAATCGCAGCAAGAGAGCGGGATGCCGAAAATACAGTCCGCATGAGAGGGGCGGTTAAGCGATCAATACGCGAATCTTTTGCATACATACACATCGCGGACCAGAGGAATGAACGAGGTTCGCGGGGACTTGAATCTGAGTCGACTCGGAGAAACGAATACGAGTTAAACCGGCAAGCCTTCTGTGCGGCACATCTCCACCACCGCCAAACGGTCGGTCGCACCCAGCTTGCGCAACATGTGGTGAACGTGATTGCGCACCGTCTGCTCTGCCAATCGCAGTTGAGACGCTATTTCTTTATTGGTCATCCCTCGACCCAGCAGGAACACGAGTTGCTGCTCTCGATTGGTCAGGCCCAGGTTGCACTTTACTTTGAAGGTAGGCATCTGATTCCAACTGCCGGCCACTTGCTGGAATAGGCAACTGCACAATTCGACCGGGCACACTGCGTGGCCTTTCACCACCGCCAGGACGGCCGCCACTATCTCCATCGAAGGAGCGTCTTCCAGGACGTAACCGGCCGCACCCTCGCGAACCGCTTGCAGAAAGTTCTGCGGCTCCTCATCCATCCCGATCAACACTACTTTTATCTTCGGAACCGTGCGTCGTACCAGTCGAATGAATTGCAGATGCGGTACCTCCGCGGCGAACGAATCAAAAAGCAGCACGCGCGGAGCCGTGGCCCCGATCTCATCCCCCAGCGCGGGAGAAAAGGGACGAGCTCCCACCACTGCGATCTCATTTTTCTTGTCGAGTATTCTGGTCAGAGACTCTCGCAAGAGACGGTTTTCTGCGACTAAAAAGACAGAGATTCGTTCAGCGGATCCGACTACCATTCAACTCCAGTTGAGGCAAGTGTGCCGGTAAAAGCTTGTACCTACATTCGGCGCGAACTGTCTGAAGAATCGGCGGTTCCGCTGTGACCAGAGATGAGAGTTACATCGAAGGCTAGCTACGCGATTCCTGAGGACTTTCAAACTCTATCGCGGCTAAATATGGTTGTCTATGAATTGCGCCCTACGTATCAGATTTTTTGGCACTCGTCGTGCCAGTTTGGTACGTTCCCGAACTATCTCGTTTCTGCAAAGATAAATCTCCAAGAGCGGTGTCAGGTATGTTTTATAGGACGGTTTACGGTTTAATGATAGGAACAATTACTCCTCAATTTCCCCATGCCTCGACGGAAGCGTCCGCGAGTCTACTCTTAGGCTCGAGACTTGAATCCCGGCCTGTGTCGTCCCGCGAACTGTGATTGAAGGATCGAATAGAAATCGCGCGCAATCGGCGAAACTCCGCCGCTGGTGGTAAAATCCTCTAGTTAACCCCATCCGCCGCGGATGCGAAGCAGCGGGTTCTTCCTTGTCGGGACGTGGCTCAGCCTGGTAGAGCACTCGCTTGGGGTGCGAGGGGTCGGCAGTTCAAATCTGCCCGTCCCGACCAATCCGTTACTGATGTCTAACATGGAAGCATACCTGCAAGGGTTGCTCCTCACACGTAAGAAGTCCACCGAAAATCGTTCTCGGCAAATCTTGCTTGAGGCTAGTCAGCTCCTCACGGTGCCCGATCCGAAGCCCGGTGTCATGCAGTACCTCACGTGGTGCAAGGCACGGGGCAATTGCACGTTGTCCAATAAATTGATACGACTCTCAGCGTTCTACCGAAGTGTCGGTATCAAGCTGGACGGTATCCCGAAGCCGAAGTTCGTGACTCGGACGCCAGAGATTTATCCCATTAGCGCCGGCGGGCAAGTTCCTCTGCAACTCGCACCACAGGTCAGGCAATTGGTGTTACAGCTCAGGGTGGGGCTCACGCCGCCTGCCATCGCATCTAATGTGGGTTCATCCAGGTTCCGCAGAGTCACTTTCTTAAGTTCGAGTTTCTTAGTCTTTTTCAATTTAGCCTCCTTAGAGCTTTGTAGACGACAGGCCAAAGTACAAGACGAATGCTAGTACCAGATAAGCAACCGGTCAAAGTAAATTCATAGCGCTCCTTGCGAATAGCAAAGGCTACTCTATTAGCAACAGAGAGCCCGTAAGGGAAGATTCCTCACGCCCTCCCAACTTCAGAGGTCCAGAATTCAAATGGTCAGCACTTGACGCAGGTAGCTGTACGCACGTGATGCAGATCTTTAACTGTACACAATTTGTCACACAGGTGATACAACCGCCTGCCATCGCGTCCAGCGTGGAAATGTTTAGCACTTACTTGTGGCCGCGATGACTGGTCAAGGCAATTCACGATGATGGAGGTGTAGGGAACGTGCAGAGACGAGTTCCCGCTACAGCCGGTCCTCGGCGTGACCAGCCTCCGCCTGAGTGGTAATATCTCAAGCCATAATGACCAAGGAGCAGCAAAGTAAGAAACCACTGGAATTGTCCCATTCGCGCTTCTTCGCTCTCCGAACTCCTTTGTTGCCAATCGAGGAGCTAACCGCATGGAGAAGAAGTGCTCACGTGGTTTTGCTAAACTTCAGACATAAAGCCTCCATCCGTCAACGATAGACGGACCTTGGCGCATTCGCCTAATATTCACCCATGGCACGAACGAGCCATGGTGTCAAAGCGACGGCCCTACTTGACTACGAAGCCAACAGAAGTCACCTCCCGGGGTGCGAGGGGTCGGCAGTTTCAAATCTGCTCGTCCCGACCAATCTTGAAATAGTTCACTCCTGTCGATTTCGCGAACCGAAGAATAAATCGTGGTATAAGATCATTCGCCTGGGAGTCCTTGATTCCCACGGTTGCGATCGAACCAGGGCATGGCCAAGAAAAAGACGCAGGGTTCCAAACCGGGGGCTGTGACAATCAAGGCCGTAGCGCAACATGTGGGCCTGACTCCCGGGACGGTCTCGGTCGTTCTCAACAATTCCCCCTCGGCTCGCTCGATTCCGCAGGAAACCCAGGAGCGCATCCATGCCGCCGCGAAAGAACTTAACTATCATCCTAATTTTTTCGCCCGCACCTTGCGCAACAAGCGGACCTTCACCATCGGCGTGATTGCGGAGGAGATTGGCGATTCCTACGGGTCCGCCGTCATCAGCGGCATTGAAGCTTATCTGAAGAAGATGGATTATTTCTTCCTGACTGTGGCTCATCGCCACGATGAACAGTTGTTGGGCAAGTACTCTCAGCTCTTGCTGCAGAGAGGCGTCGAGGGCTTCATCACGGTAGACACGACTATTCAAGACGTCCCGTCTCTGCCGACGGTTGCGATTGCGGGACATAAAAAAGTAAAAGGTGTCACGAATATTGTGCTGGATCATATACAAGCGGCTAAGCTAGCACTGAATTATCTGGTGGGATTGGGCCACAGACATATCGCTTTCATGAAGGGCAGCCGGTTCAGTTCGGACTCGAAAGAACGCTGGGATTCAATCTGCGAGGTCGCGCAGCAAATTGGCTTGCAGATCGATCCGGACTTGACAGTGCAGATTGAGATCGATGATTCGACGCCGCTTCTCGGCTATCCGTACGCAAAACAGTTGCTGGCCCGCAATAAGCCCTTTACCGCTCTGTTTGCCTACAACGATATCTCCGCCCTCGGAGCCATCCGCGCTCTGCAGGAGCATGGTTTGCGAGTTCCGCACGATGTTTCCATCGTCGGCTTTGATGACATTCCAAGCGCGGCGTTTAACATTCCGTCTCTCACCACCGTTCGGCAGCCCCTGGTACGCATGGGTCAAGTGGCCGCGGAAACTTTGCTTGCGAGAATCAACGGAAGGGATGATTACCCGTCCACGATCGCGATTGAACCGGAACTGGTAGTCCGTGAATCGACTACTACGGTTCCGCGAAGCTAGGAGAACGGCGCTGCATGAGATGTGAACCGCGCCCTGGCTGCCTTCGATGAGTTTCTCTCGTATGCCGCCGGTCCATAATAATTCTTCGACCCCCGATTCTTCGGTTCCTGATTCTTCGCGAGCTTTAACCGTCGCTGCAAACATCGCATTTGTTCCCATCGGAATCGTAACGGTGTTGCTCGGGCCGTTGTTGCCGATCCTTTCCGCCAGATGGTCACTGAATTACGAGCAGGCGGGATCTCTGTTTACGGTTCAATTTCTTTCCTCCACCGTGTTCGTGGCGCTTTCAGGAATCTGTACTTCGCGCTGGGGATTCCGCTTTCCCATCAAGGCGGGTTTGCTCGCCATGGCCGCGGGCGTGGCAGTTCTGCCTTTCAGTTCGCGATTGTCGGGTGTTCTGTGTATCGCTGTCTACGGCGCAGGCGTAGGACTGGCCAGTCCCGCTGGGAATTTGCTGGTGGCCGCAGCAAATCCATCCCGCCGAGGCGCGGCTCTCAACATGCTGAATTTTTCCTGGAGCGCCGGAGCGGTTGCCTGTCCGTTCTTGGTGGCATTTGCCGCCCGCCGCAATCAAGTGAACCTTCTGCTCGCTTTTTTCGCTGGGCTCCTATTCATCGTGTTTCTCGGCATCGCGGCCATGAGTTCTAAAGTTGTCGAACCTCACGCCGTTCGACCGGAGAGCGCAGAAAGTCAACGGCGCATCGATTGGATGAGCGCGTCCGTCTTTGTGTTCGCCGCGATTTTCTTTCTCTACCTGGGACTGGAGAACTCTGTCGGCGGCTGGATCGCCTCTTATGCGAAGACCTTGAACGCTCGGTCTCTCGACCTTGCCTTGATGACCCCCTCTTTTTTTTATTTCGCTTTGATGATCGGAAGATGGTTCGCGGCGCTGCTGCTGCGTAGGGTCAAGGAGGTCACCCTCGCGCGTGCCGGACTTTTGGCGGCTTGTGCAGGGATGGTGTGCTTGCTGTTAGCCAATTCTTTGCTCTCCGTGTTTGTAGGCGCCGGGCTCGCTGGAATCGGGCTGGCTTCGATCTATCCCATTGCGATATCGCTCGTGTCTCAACACTTCGGACGATCCGCACCTGTCGTGAGTTCCGTTGTGTTCACGATCGCGAATGGCGGAGGCGCTAGCTTGCCGTGGCTGGTCGGCTATACCTCCAACCGCCTCGGTAGTTTGAGAGTGGGGATGGTGATCCCCTTACTAGCCGGGGTGTCGATGTTGATTTTATTTTCGAAAAAGCGGATCGCCGAGCATGAGCCCGCCGCGCTGTAATCTTAAGATCGACTACTGGCGGGAGATGGGGGCAGAACGTCGATGCGAAGCTATTAGATTAAGGAGTCCGGCGATGCCGAGAGCCAAATTACAAATCGTGGTTATTTTGCTGATGGGGCTGCTGGCAGTTGCGGCAGCGCACACTGCCGTTCCGGCGAATGCTGGAGCATCGCCCGCGTTTGCCCGGGTAAAGCGCTTGCAGCATGGCATCAACGCCAGCGAGTGGTTCGCGCAAGTGTATGACAAACGCGGATACACGAAGGAGCATTTTCACGATTGGACGACGGCCGAGGACATTGCGCTGATCAAATCGATGGGCTTCGATCACGTGCGCCTCAGCGTGAATCCGCAGCCGATGATTGACACGCGGGAGCCGAACAAAATTCCCGCGGATTATCTGGCGGAACTCGACGCGGCGGTGAAAATGATTCTGGATCACGGCTTGGCGGTCGTAATCGATATGCACCCTGACAGCGACTTTAAGGCGCGGCTCGCCAAGGATGACGATTTTGTCGAGCGCTTCGCCGATTTCTGGCGGGCGGTGGCGCAGCACTATTCGACGTGGGATGCGGATCGGTTATTTCTGGAGATTCTGAATGAGCCCGAGTTCGCCGACCGTTACCGCTGGATGGGAGTGCAGGCCAAGTTGGCGGCAGCGATTCGCGAGGGCGCACCCGCGCTCACGATCATCGCGGCAGGAGCCCGCTGGTCCAACGACGATGAGTTGGTTTTTCAGGAGCCGCTGCACGATTCGAACGTGATTTACACCTTCCATTTTTATGAGCCTCACATCTTCACTCATCAAGGGGCGACGTGGGGTCCGTATTACTGGCAATGGTTGCGCGGAGTCCCGTATCCATCGACGATCGAGGCCGCGGAGCGGGCCGCCGCGCTCGAACCGAACGAGGTGAATCGGCTGCAGGTGATCCGTTACGGACTCGACCACTGGGATGCGGCGCGGATTGCGGCCGAGGTGAAACAGGCCGCGGCTTGGGCGCAGCGGCGCGGGGTTCCGCTGGTCTGCAACGAGTTTGGAGTGTACCGCGCCTATAGCGATCCGCGCGATCGCGACGCCTGGCTGCACGACGCACGAACCGCCTTCGAAGCGAACGGAATCGGCTGGACGATGTGGGACTACTCGGGATCGTTTGGAATGGTCACAAAAACGGATGGGAAGACGGTTGTGGATGGTGGGGTGTTGAAGGCGCTGGGGTTGAAATAGGCGCTTACCGTTGAACCTTTAATTTTCGTTCCCTAGAAAACCTGCCGGGGTGCCGCTCGCTCACCTATCGACTAGATTCGAATATTGCGGAGCACCCGCAGACGCTGCTCCTCAGCCTCCCGCTCGATGCGTAGTTGTTCCTTTCTGTTTGCCTCCTCCTTTCTAGCAGCCTGTTCCAGAAGGCTCTTTAAGTTCCTGGAGGCCAAAGGCAGCCATCCCTTGAAATAGTCAATTACTAACTGAACCTCATGTTCGCGAGCCGGTACGCCAGCCCGATTTCCGTTGAAGACGAACACGCCAGGAGGCTTTCCCATCACGGAGCTGTAGTTGCCCATTTGATATAACGCATTCACCCATTTCCTAGTAACGGGACGGTCCAAGATCAAAGTGAGCTGTCCGCGATCCCATTCGAAGTTAACGAGCCTAGGAGGAACCTCCGCCAACGGTTCGTCAATTTCGCTCGACTTGATGACCGTTCCGTTGATCTTGCTCAGTTTTTGAAGCGCTACAGCCTCGTATTCGTATCGTTGAATCAGCCCTTTGATATCCGCGATGGTGGCGGGCCTCTCATCTGGCGACTGCCTGCGCATTAAGTCGATGAGCGCATCCAGATATGCAAACGCCGGAGCAACCTCCGCAATCCCTCTGTGTCCCGTGCCCAATGGCACGTCACCCGTGTACATTTCATACAGCATCAGGCCAAGAGCATAGATATCAGCCCTCCTGTCAGCGCTCTTGCCCCGGATTTTTTGTTCAGGCGCAGCGTATAGAAAATTGGCGAGTCGCTCGCCAGGTTTTGTTTCAACGACTGTCAACAACTCCTCCTCCTCAAAGTGTGCAATCCCGAAATCTGCTACTACCAAAGTGTCGGCCGACGGTGAGCACAGTATGTTCTCGGGCTTCAGGTCTCGGTGCCAAACGCCGTGCAGGTGGGCATCCTCGACGCCATCTAGAATTTGACTAAAGATTGGCAGAACGGCATCGGGCTTGATCCCTTTAGACATCACGTTGCGGAGGGTGCAGGAAAACAGAGGCATCACATAAAATGTTTCGCCAGTCTCCGTGACCCCGCTACCTAGCACTCGGATGATGTTCTCGTGAGTGTTCCTCGAGCAGAAATCAATCTCATTCTTGAATCGTTTCAGCCGGACGGAGCTTGTTTTTGTCGGGTCAAGGATCTTGATCGCGAAAGCGGAGCCCTCAGAGTCGAGGACCTCGTAGACCACACCCGACCCGCCAGCGCCTCTCTGCTGCTGGATCGTGTATGTGTCGAAGGCGTTCCTAAGTGCAGTACCTTTCTTCAATCCCACAGGTTACCCACCCGTTGTGTCGGACCTGTATGTGCAGAATAGCATTGGAATTACGCACCCATGATTTCTGGATCCGTTTCCAAACCGACCGCGCTTACAGCGGAATATTCCCATGCTTCTTCGGCGGGTTCTTGTCGCGCTTATTCTCCAGCATGGCCAGCGCCTGGATCAGTTTCTTGCGCGTCTCGCGCGGCTGGATGATGGCATCGACGAAGCCGCGGTCGGCAGCGACATAGGGGCTAGCGAAGCGGTCGCGAAATTCTTCGACTCGGGCCTGGCGCACCTCTTGCCGTTCGTGGGCGTCTTTGACTTGGTCTAGTTCGCGCTTGTAAACGATATCTACGGCGCCTTCGGGGCCCATGACGGCAATTTCTGCGGTTGGCCACGCATAGTTGACATCCGTGCGGATGTGCTTGGAGGCCATGACGCAATACGCGCCGCCGTAGGCTTTGCGCGTGATCACGGTGATCTTCGGCACCGTGGCTTCGGCGAAAGCAAATAAAAGTTTCGCGCCGTGTTTGATGATGCCGCCGTATTCCTGCGCGGTGCCGGGGAGAAATCCCGGAACGTCTTCGAAGGTGATCAGCGGGATGTTGAAGCAGTCGCAGAAGCGGACGAAGCGCGCGCCTTTCACCGACGCGTTGATGTCAAGCGTGCCGGCAAGCATCGCCGGCTGGTTGGCTACAATGCCCACGGAGCGGCCGTCCAGGCGGGCGAATCCGACGACGATGTTTTTCGCGAAGTGCTCCTGCACTTCGAAGAAGTAGGCGTCATCGACCACGGCGTGGATTACATCCTTCATGTCGTAGGGCAGGTTCGATTGTGCGGGGACGATCTTATCGAGCGCCGCATCGGCCCTGTCGACCGGGTCGGTGCACGCCCTGCGCGGCGGGTCATCGAGGTTATTCGACGGTACAAAGCTCAGCAACTCGCGCACCATCGACAAACACTCGGCATCGTCATGCGCGAGAAAGTGCGCCACGCCTGAGGTCTCGTTGTGGGTGACGGCGCCGCCGAGTTGCTCCTTGGTGACTTCTTCCATGGTCACGGTCTTGATGACGTCGGGTCCGGTGATGAACATATAAGACGTTTTGTTGACCATGAGAACGAAGTCGGTGATGGCCGGCGAATAAACCGCGCCACCGGCGCAGGGACCCATAATCGCCGAAATCTGGGGCACGACTCCGCTGTAGAGCGTGTTGCGCAGAAAAATATCCGCATATCCGGCGAGCGACGCCACGCCTTCCTGAATGCGTGCGCCTCCGGAATCGTTGAGTCCGATCACGGGCGCGCCCATCTTCGCCGCGAGGTCCATAATCTTGACGATCTTTCCGGCATTCGTCTCCGAGAGCGAGCCGCCAAAGACCGTGAAATCCTGCGCGAAGACGTAGACCAGACGGCCTTCGATGCGGCCATAGCCGGTGACGAAGCCATCGCCATAGACCTTTTGCTCGGCCATGCCGAAGTCGTTGCAGTGGTGCGTGACCAGCTTGTCGGTCTCTTCGAAGGTGCCTTCATCGAGCAGGAACTCGATGCGCTCGCGCGCCGACATTTTGCCTTCCTTGTGCTGGCGCTCCCGGCGCTTGGCGCCTCCGCCTTCTTCGGCAAGTTGATTGCGCTTCTTCAGCTCCGCGAGTTTTTCTTCAAGATTCATGGCGGGAGAATTATAGCGGGTAGGATGGCGGGTGATTCTACTTTGAAGCTAGGATGAAGCAATGCGGAAGGCGATTCGAGTTCATCGATGGGCGTTTTTACAAGGTCATCGCCTCAAAAAACTACGCACGCGCTTACAGGGTGTACAGAAGTGGCGGCAAGGTGGTGGGAGAGCAACTACGCCGGCAGGAAAAACTCGCGCCGATCAAAGATCTCAGCCGTCGGTCGAAGTGACGGAAACTCTCAGACGTTACAGATCGCGCCCTATTCCATGGTCGAGCCTAGCTGCTGGTAGCGATATTTCTTTTTTTTCCCGTCCCAGTAAATGACAGAAGAGGTCTGTTCGCCTTCGCCTTGCTCTTCCATGTAGATGCCGAGAACCGTTTTGTTTTTCAACGCCAGCCGTTTCATGGTGAGGACTTTGAAAGGCAGATTGATCATCAAGAATTTTGGTTTCTCTTTATCGGAGCGCCACGCTTCGGGGCCTACGCCCTCAACGACCAACAGCGAGACTCCCTTGCGCTCCGGTTCATCGGAGGCGAAAGTGGAAGTGACCTTCACGTCGCCGAACCCCATAAAACTGTTGTAGGGATCGATCACGTGAAAGCCGTACTCGGCCTGGTCGGCCATGGGATTCTTGCAACGGGCCGCGACCACGAGGTCGTCCACGCCGTCGCCATCGAGGTCGCCAACGAATTGCGGAGGGCCACCCAGCAGCGAGCAATTGTCGCCAAACTCTTTGTGAATGTACTCATCGGTCACGGCGGGCACAGGCGACTTGGCGCGCGCGGGTGGCGGAGGCAGCTGCTTTTTGTCGGCGGCGAATAGCGATGCGGCCGAGATCATCAGCAAGGCAAACAACAAGCAACGGGAAAAAATTCGGGAGGACGACATGTCCTCACTTTAATCCCGTTATTTGCTGCAGGGGAGAGACACAGATGGTGACCGGTCACCAAAGTAACCACTATTTGCGGAAGTGTTCCCAGCCCTGAGCGGCGAGTTCACGCCTTACGCCGTTCTCGTTGATCAGGAACATCGTTCGTCCCCGGGTGATTTGGCCGATCATTGTGATCGGAACTCCCGCAATGCGGGATGGAATGCGCTTGCTGCGGGGAGCCGTGAAAAGCAGCTCATAGTCTTCTCCGCCGTGTAGCGCAAGCTCAAGACTGACTTCTCGCGCGGGCTTTCCCACGCCTGCGCGGGGAACCGCTTCGGCGAGTATCTCGGCGCCCGCGCCGCTCTCATCGCAGATGTGCGCGAGATCGGTGGAGAGACCGTCACTGGTGTCGATCATGGCGGACGCCAGTCCTTTCTCGCGCAGCATACGGCCTAACTCGATGCGCGGCTCGGGTCGAAAATGCCTCGGATAATCCAGCGGATTCAGCCTTCGTTTCGCTTTCTTGCCCATTTCCGCAACTGCGGCCGCTGATCCTCCGAGTTCGCCGCTGACATAGATCTGGTCCCCCGGCCGTGCCCCTGACCGAAATACGGACTTTCCCTTAGACAAGGTTCCAACGACGACGATGTCGGCGAGAATTCCATCAGGCGATTGCGCCGTGTCGCCGCCTGCGAGGGTTACTCCGTATCGCTTCGCCAGCGTTAGCAGGCCTTGGGCAAAGCCCTCAACCCATCCCTTCGGCAGGCCGCGCGGAAGTGCCAGCGAAAGGAACGCCGCCACTGGCTCTCCGCCCATTGCGGCGATGTCGCTCAATCCACGAGCCAGACAGCGATGACCAACCGTTTCCGCCGAATGCCAATCCCGCCGGAAATGAATTGCTTCCAGCGAGAAATCGGTCGTGACCAATACGTCGTTTTGCTTCTGTTTACTCTTGCTTCGTTCCCCGATCCGCGGCTGCAGCCGCAGGACGGCGCAATCATCCCCCATGCCGGTCATGACGGCGGCATTGGTCGTGGACTTCGCCAGACGGCGAATTTTCGCAATCAACGCTTTTTCGGGAATCTCCACGGCAACCACTATAAGCGACCCGGCTGCCTCGAGTGGAGCGACGGACCCGGCCCTCCGGCTCGTTGGGGGCAAGCAGCATTCCCGCGCCGGACGGCGCATTTCACGCTTTTTGCCAGCCCGTCCTCGTATAGTCCTTCCGGTCAATAGCTTAGCTGGCCATCTGATCCGGTCACCGGCCCGACGCTGACCAGAGATTACGCTGCCTTAAGTAACATTAAATCGACCCTCGGGTCGTTGACAGGGGGAACCCAGTTTGCTACCTTTTACCAGTCATTCACAACCCATTGGACTAAGCATAACCCCGTAGCTTCTGGATGCGCGGAGTTCGGCATCAAAAAGCCCGGACGAGAAGTGGCTTATGGCTTGGGCCTTGGGTTTCCGTAAGCAGCAGGGCACGTTAGAACATTCCATTCCCAAGATGGGAAGCGTGGCCCGAAAAATCAGGTTGTCCGAACAGGCTTTCTGCAACCTCAGAACTTGCCTGGAGTTCCGGCCCTGATCATTCAAAGCGGAAGAAGGAAGGCATTTGCAAAAGCGCTTCTACATATTATTTGTGGCTCGCGGGGACGACGGGCAGCTTCGCAAAATCTCCATCCCACTTCATTATCTGTATGTATTCGTAATCGGGGCCGCAATCGGTTTCTTAAGCCTCACCGGCATCGCCTCTTCTTATACCCGGATGTTGTTGAAGGTCTCGCGCTATAACGAACTGCGCACAGAAAAAGAGCAGCTCAAAGATCGCTATTCCCGGCTGGAAGAGGTCGCCAAAGAGCGCGACGTGCAAGTGGCCTCTCTGGGCTCGATTGCCAGCGAGGTCTCCGCGCTCTACGGATTGAAGTCGGAACCCACGCTGGTTACGGCCTCTCAACAGCAGATTCATGATGCCGACGTCAGCTCTTCGCTGGATCAGCTGGGCGCGCTGCGCAATTCGGCACTTACCGGCGCTGCCAGCGTTGGCATCAGCCTGGGCATGACCCGCAATGCGACCACCGCCGACTGGTACAGGGCCAACTCCGCCCCGAACCTGTGGCCGGTGGAAGGCCAGGTGACGGGCAGCTTTGGCGAACGTATCGATCCGTTCAACGGCGAAGGCGCGTTTCATAGCGGCGTCGATATCAGCAGCAACTACGGGCACGCGGTCATCGCGCCGGCGGATGGCGTGGTCACCTTCGCCGACTTCATGGGCGGATACGGCAAGGCCATCATGATGGACCACGGCCACGGCATCTCCACCCGCTACGGACATCTTTCCGGCTTTGCGGTTACACCAGGCCAACACATTCACCGTGGTGACACCATCGGCTATGTCGGACTCAGTGGCCGCTCTACCGGACCGCATCTTCACTATGAAGTGCGCATCAATGACACTCCGGTGAACCCCTACAAATACCTCCGCATTACCGTCGCACACAGCGGCGATTTCCAGACGGGCAGCTAGGGAACCTCAGTTCCCCGGCACCCTGCCCTCTAGTTCTACGCTTGCGTTCTTTCCCCTCGCTCAGCTACGTTCTAGACTGAGAACTGCCCATGACCAGTTTCTTCCGCTCGGTGCGCGAGGACGTTGCTGCAGTCTTCGAGGCTGACCCTGCCGCGCGTTCCTATCCGGAAGTTCTCCTTTGTTATCCCGGCCTGCACGCTGTTTGGTTTCATCACTTGAGCCATTGGCTGTGGCGGCACCATATGCGCTTCTTGGCAAGATTCGTTTCTCAGGTGGCGCGCCTGCTGACGGGAATCGAAGTTCACCCCGCAGCCGAGCTAGGACGCCGCCTCTTCATCGACCACGGCATGGGCACAGTGATCGGCGAGACCGCCGTCGTCGGCAACGACGTCACGCTTTATCAGGGTGTAACTCTAGGCGGCACCGGCAAAGAGAAAGGCAAGCGCCATCCCACCATCGGCAACAATGTCGCAGTCGGCTCCGGAGCCAAGATCCTCGGCAACATTACCATTGGAGATAACTGCCGCGTAGGCGCGGGCTCGGTGGTACTGCGCAGCGTCCCCGCTAATTCCACAATCGTAGGCGTTCCCGGGCACATCGTGCTGCGCGATGGCAAACGCGTGGTCATCACCGACCCCAAGGACATTCGCGACCCGCTGTCCGACGTAATTATTAAGCTGGCCGGCGAGGTTCAGGAGTTGCGCCAAAAGTTCCAGCACCACTCGCACGAATCGCTCGGCGCGGAGCCTGACCGAGCGATCGACGAAGGCACACTAACCCCGAACATAGCTCCGGAAGAGCTATTTCAGGATGACTACCAGATCTGAAGAGGACTAAAGCTCAGTCATCCCGAGCGAAGCGAGGGACCTTGGTTTCCTCAGCAGCGCCACCGATCGCCTGCAAACAGTACCAGGCAAGCAACTGCCCTACTGCCGCA
>Ga0206997_10034_pt2 | contig 40477 bp, 35 predicted proteins | sample Alteio_BWMinCont_3_FD_153478 | JGI IMG/M metagenome (GOLD analysis project Ga0206997, IMG submission 153478) | Enriched cells from forest soil in Barre Woods Harvard Forest LTER site, Petersham, Massachusetts, United States -... | ecosystem: Environmental > Terrestrial > Soil > Temperate forest >...
ACGGGCGAGGTCCTCATCGGGGCCAGCGTCGTCCTGCTAGAAAATCCCCGGGCTGGAAGTTTCTCCAACTCCTATGGATTCTACTCCATCAATGTGGCTGACGGAAAATATACTTTGGTGGCCAGCTTCACGGGCTACGGCGCCGACAGCATGTCGATCGACCATGCCGTGAACCAAGAGATCAATGTTAACCTCTCACCTGCCGGGGCAGAGCTGGAAGGCGTGGTCATTAGTGCCCAGAAAAAAAATGACAATGTTGTAAAGCCTGAAATGGGGGTGCAGAAGCTGTCCATGTCGGAAGTGAAGAATATTCCGGTCCTGTTCGGAGAACAGGATATCCTGAAAACGATTCAGCTTTTACCCGGGATCAAGGGGGCGGGAGACGGAAACAGCGGGTTCTACGTGCGGGGCGGCGCCTCGGATCAGAACCTTATCCTGCTCGACGAAGCCGTCGTGTACAACGCCTCCCATCTGCTGGGCTTTTTTTCCACCTTTAATTCTGATGCGGTGAAGGATGTTACCGTATATAAGGGTGGAATGCCGGCAGAATACGGGGGCCGGCTTTCTTCAGTGGTGGATGTCCGCATGAAAGACGGGAACAATCAGCGCTTCGACCTGGGAGGCGGGATCGGCCTCATTTCTTCCCGTTTGTATGCCGAAGGGCCCATAGTCAAGGACGAGGGATCCTTTATTGTTACGGCCCGCAGAACTTATGCCGATTTATTCCTCAAGCTCTCCAGGGATAGCAACATCAACCGAAACCGTCTCTACTTCTACGACTTGAACGCCAAAGCCAATTATAAACTGGGTGGCAAGGACCGCGTATTCCTCAGCGGTTATTTTGGCCGGGACGTGTTGAGCTTCGCCAATACGTTTGGAATCCAGTGGGGGAATTCCACCGCGACAGCGCGCTGGAATCATGTATTTAATTCCCGGCTTTTTTCCAACACATCGTTGATTTACAGCAACTATCAATACGTCATTAACATCAATCAGAACAACAATGACATCAACCTGGTTTCCTTAATCAGGGATGTCAGCCTCAAAGAAGACCTGCAATATTATATCAACCCGCAGAATACCCTTCATTTCGGTTTTGATCTGATTCACCATTACTTTTCTCCGGGGATTCTCAATGCCTCGGCGACCTCAAGCTTTAACTCGCTCGACCTGCCGAAAAAGTATGATATGGAAGATGCCCTGTACCTGTCCCACGAATGGTCTCCTTTCGCTGCCTTCCACGTCAATTATGGCCTGAGAATCAGTGACTTTACTGTTCTTGGGCCTGGCAATTTTTATACCTATGATCAAAACGGCTACGCGATGGATACGGCCAAGTACGGGAATGGCCGGGTCGTTGCCAACTATTTTACGCCCGAACCCAGGATCTCTCTCAGCTTCTTGCTGAATACGGTGAGCTCAGTCAAGGTATCCTATACCCGCAATGTGCAGAATGTGCACTTGTTGTCAAACTCCACCACCAGCAACCCGACCGATCTCTGGATCCCCAGCAGCAACAACGTCAAACCCGAGATTGCTGACCAGGAAGCGATCGGATACTACCGGAATTTCAAGGACAATACCTATGAATTCTCCTCCGAAATCTATTACAAATTCATGCAGAACCAAATCGACTACAAGAACGGGGCTCAACTGGTCGCCAATCAAAACGTGGAATCCCAGCTGCTTTTTGGCCAGGGCAGAGCGTATGGCTGGGAATTGTTCCTGAAAAAGAAAACCGGCAAGTTTACGGGTTGGCTGGGGTATACTTTATCTCGTACGGAATTAAAAATCAATGGAATAAACAATAATAGCTGGTATCCGGCGACCCAGGACATCACGCACGATGTCTCCGTGGTGGGTATTTACCAGCTCAGCAAAAAAGTAACCTTATCGGCCGATTGGGTTTATTATACGGGCAACGCGGTAACCTTTCCAAATGGCAAGTATGACGTGAATGGCCAGATAGCCCTCTATTATACCCAGCGGAACGGATACCGCATGCCCGCGTATCATCGCCTCGACTTAGGCCTGACCTGGTACCGGAAAAAAACGGCTAAGTTCGAAAGCAGCTGGACCGTTTCCGTATACAATGCCTACGACCACGCTAATGCCTACAGCATTATTTTTCAGCAAGATCCTAACGACCCTTCGAAAACCCAGGCCGTGCAATATTCCCTGTTTAAGATCGTGCCTTCGATAACGTATAACTTCAAATTCTAAAAATGAAAACCCTGGCGACTCTATTGGCCCTGATTCTTTTGTTGCCGAGCTTTTCCTGTAAAAAAGTGATCCAGGTCAACCTGAACGCTGCCCATCCCCAGATCGTGATAGTGGGTCAAGTTACTAATCAACCGGAGCCATATTCGGTAACTATCAGCAAAACGGTCAATTTTAGCGACGACAATGTATTTCCTCCGGTATCTGGAGCAACGGTCATTATATCGGATCCGGTGGGATTTGTGGACACACTGAAAGAAACGAATTCCGGTTTTTATGTCACGCATCTAGCCTGGGTCGGGAGCTCGGGTCACACCTATACACTGAAAGTCCAGGATTCTGGGAATACCTATACGGCCCAATCGACGATGCCGCAGCAAGTTGCGTTAGATTCTCTTGGTTTTCAGCATAGTATGAGAGGAAACACGGCGTATATCGAGGCGATTCCCTTTTTCCAGGATCCTCGGGGGATCAAGAATTATTATCAGTTTACCGAGGCCATCAATGGAATCCCCGTAAATCAGGTCTTCATCATGGATGACCGGTTTTCGGACGGCCGCTTTATGAATCAGCCGCTGTTTGACGACAGCAGCGTTTCCCGGATTCAGCCCGGAGATTCCGTAATACTGGGCATGTTCTGCATCGATTCTGCTACTTACAATTACCTGAATACACTAACTCCTGTGGAAGGAAATACCGGTTTTCAAGCCGTTACCCCGGCCAATCCCAATACCAATTTGTCCGGAGGAGCCCTGGGCTATTTTAGCGCCTATACGGCTCAATACCTCTCCGCCACTGCGAAGTAGCTCCCATCGGCCTCACCTTGGTTATGTATTGATAATCATAAATATATGATGGTAGCCCCCTTATAGTCCGAGCGATTGCCAGGTTGTAAGCCGATGACGGGCAATGGCGTTGAAAGGCTTGCATTATTAGAATTCTTGCCGTACCTTTGCCGTCGAATTCATTACAGAATGGAATTCTCAGGAACTTCCAGCAAAGGCCGAAGGGCGTAAAACGAAAGATTCCTGATTGGTTCAACACCCTAAAAACAAATATCCAATACGATGAAAAAGAATCATTTATCCATTATCCTAGGATTAGCCTTCCTTCTTAGCTTTCATGCCGCTTCCGCTTCAGACAATTTACCGGTTGACGACAAGATCCTCGCCTCCTTCCACAAGACCTTTGGCCAAGCCAAAGAAGAATCCTGGAAAAAAGTCAATGGGTTCGATGTGGTCAATTTCCGGCTGGACGAAAAGTATCTTACCGCTTATTACGAACAAAACGGTGATTTGAAAGCCGTTACTCGGAATATTTTGGCTGATCAACTGCCCTTGAACCTCCAGGCTGGCCTAAAGGACTATGAGCGTTACTGGATCACAAACCTGTTTGAAATGGCTTCACAAGGGGAGACCCAATATTATGTAACCGTCGAGAATGCTGAAGAGACAATCACCTTGAAATCGATTCAGTCCAGCGAATGGATGCGCGAGTCCAAAGAATCGAAAGAATAACGATATGGTCGAACCGGCCCAAAGAGCCGGCCACACCTGCTTTCATCACCTTAACTGGCTTCGGCTGCCGCTCTTTGTGGCGGCCTTTTTTTTTGACCCCACCTCGTGTTTTTTGACCGTGCCAAACCCTTCCGGGGATTGGAAAAATCCTCCCGCTGCGGGAAGAAAATCCAGTTTGCCGGCTTTTGAAGGGTAGAGGAAAGCATGAATAATATCCAATATAATTATTTGTATTTCAAAGAGATACCTATGTTTTCCTCCTAATATGTCCCTATTCCTGGGTTTTGGTATGGCAATTGAAAATACAGTATAGCTCTTTACATATCTAGATGGTCAGGTCGGCTTAGGCCGCTGAGCAGGAGGCTCTTGGAAGCATAAAAAATCACAATTTCCAGGCTCTCCGGTGAGGATTTAGGAGCAATATCCAAAATATTGTTTCGTTATTGATATGAACAGAGTTTGTTCATTAACAATAAACTATCCTAACGGCTCAACAGGAATACCCTAAAAAACGCAGCTAGCGCTTTTGATGGTTGTCCTCCAAGCACACCAGGCAAACTATGAAAATGTAACGTGTACAACTGTTCGTGAAACCGTCCCTTTCTGAAAACTTAAATCGCTCGTAATGAAAACACTATCTAAACTCGTATCCGCCAGTAGTGTATCGCTTTTAGTGATCACTTCTCCCGTACTGATTTCCAGCAGCCACACCAGCCCAATAGGGCCGAACGTAAATGTAGCCGCTGTTGCTGCCCCCAGCTTTCACAGCCCGAACCTCTATAAAGTTCCTGTCTTTACCGCACCGGTTACTTCGGTGGCTGCTGCTCCAAAAGTGGAAGCGGTATCGGACAAAGCTGACCTGCCCTCCGGCCTGAGCGTGGAAAAGACCATCGAGGCGAAAATGGTGGTTAAGGAAGCCGGCATCATGTATGAATATATGAGGTTGAACAAATCGGGCCTTAATCAAAAAGCTTTTGAATACGCCTGGCGCGGCTATCATAACCTGTTGAAAAACGGGAAGCTGAGCAAAACAAACTACCTGTCCATTTGCGATTATAGCCAATCTTCCCGCCGGAAGCGCTTTTATGTCATCGATGTACAGCACAAGAAGTTATTGTATAATACCTATGTCGCACACGGGATGAATTCCGGTTTGGAGTATGCGACTTCCTTTTCGAACCGGCCTGAATCATTTAAGAGCAGTTTAGGTTTTTTTGTAACTGCCAAGACCTATGTGGGAAGAAATGGTCTCAGCCTGCGCTTTAAAGGAATGGACAAGGGCTTTAATGACAATGCATTTAAGCGCAATATCGCCCTGCATGGTTCTGACTACATCGGCGCGGACTACCTGAAGAACAATGGAGAAATGGGAAGAAGCCTGGGTTGTGCCGCGATTCCGAACGGCGTGAGCCATAAAATCATTAAGACGATCAAGGATGGCACCTGCTTTTTCATTTACCATCCTTCAAAAAAATACCTGAGCCAGTCAAACGTGATTAACGGATAGTGATTGATAGTTGAACGATACCCGGCAAAGGGCCAGTCGAAAGACTGTCCCTTTCCTAGTTAGAAGGCAGAAATCCAAGACCGTAAACCTATGGAACCCATAAGATCCAATCCATATGAATAAGTCCACCCTATTCCTGTTTGCATTTTATTTCTTTCTGTCTGGCAGGGTTTGGTCCCAATCGCCGGATTCCGCCATTCGCGCCTACAGCAGCCATTTTGAGGAAGAGAAGATTCACCTACATCTGGACAAGGACGCCTATCTCCCGGGTGAAACGATCTGGATCAAGGCGTATATCCTGAGCGGAGGCAAGCCCTCCCATCGTAGCAGCAACTTGTATTTCGACTGGACCGACGCCGGCGGCAATCTTATCTGGCACAGCGTTTCTCCGGTCAGTACCAGCACAGCCACCAGTTCATTTGTTGTTCCGGCAGCCTTTAATGGAGGAGCGCTTCACTTGAGGGCCTATACGGCCTGGATGCTCAATTTTGACAGTGATTTCTTATATAACCGGGATATTCCTGTCCTTTCCCGCTGGGACGGCAGCAACCCGGAGGAAGAGAAACCCAGCTGCTCGATCCGTTTTTTCCCCGAGGGCGGGGACCTCGTATCGGGCCTATCCTCAATGGTATCTTTCGAAGCTACGGATCAGCACGGGACACCGGTAAACGTTCGGGGCACGGTCAAAAACAGCAATAATGAAATTGTCGATTCTTTTGTCACGGTGCACGAAGGGATGGGCAGTTTTCGGGTGCGGCCTTCGGGCAGCGAGCGGTATTCAGCCTATTGGACCGACGAATATGGGGATTCCCATATAACCAAATTGCCCCAGCCCCTGGCCTCAGGCATCGTCCTGCGGGTTAACCCATCCCTGGAAAAGATCTATTTCCAGATCGAGCGGCTGTCCGAATGCACTGAAAATCTCAAGACCCTTTCGATTCGCGCGATTGCGCACCAGAAACTAGCCTATAGTTCGTCACTGGATCTGAAAAGCCAGAATCTGGCTGATGGAACCATTTCGACGGAAAAATTACCAGACGGGGTTGTTCAACTGACCGTGTTTGACGCGGAAGGACAGCCCTTGGCCGAACGAATCGTATTTGTCGACAACCATCAATTCGAATTCAGCACCCAGATTACCAATGACCTGGTGAATTTTGCTAAAAAGGGAAGAAACGAGTTTTCCATCGAAGTACCCGACAGCATGTCGACCGATCTTTCCGTGTCAGTGACCGATGGAAGTTTGGCCTATGATAGCAGCAACAGCATACTGGCTGACTTCCTGCTCAGCAGCGACATCCGGGGAATCGTCAGAGATCCCTCTTATTATCTAACTAATTCTACCGAAAGCTGGTACCGCAACAACCAATTGGATCTCGTCATGCGCACGCATGGATGGAGACGATTCAAATGGGAAGAAGTCCTGGCTGGGAAAGCGCCCGTCATCCGCTATCCGGCGCAAGGGGATGCCATGGCCCTTGGGGGCGTGGTGGGGACAACCGGATCTACCGTGAACAAATCAGATTCCATTGCCGTACTCATGATCACGCGGGATCATAAAAAACACCTGTTTCAGTTGCCCCTGGCTCCGGATGGAAGTTTTGTCCAGAAAGGAGTCTCCTTTTACGATACGGTACAGGTTCTGTACCGGCTCAATCACCCAGATAAGTTTGGAGGGCCGGCCTCGGTCAGCTTCCGGACGGGTCTTTTGACAAGCGCTGGTTCGCCCTCGCCAGTATCTCATGCGGATTTTCCCTGGCTGCGGATTCCGGATTTGATCCTGGAAAAGGAAAGCGACGGCCAATTGACCGAACTGAACAGCTATGCTCGGCAGGCAGCGATGGCAGAATACGCCATCAGCATGGAACACAAGGATTCCCTGCGAACCAACGCTGAAACAGCCTTGCACTATCTGCAGGCCAATTTTCCGGACCTGAAATTTCCCCAGAATGCTCCGGCTCCCGGTGGGTCTGAGACCCGGTATGCAGTCTATTCGGTTAACCCGGCTGCCGCCACAACGCCGGCCAAGCCGACGGTCAACGTGCTGCTGGACGGGCTCGAGGCCGGTAAGGATGACCTCAGCCAGATCAGTATGAAAGATGTCTTGTTTATCAAGTTCCTGGACAAGACCGCCGCATCCAAGGGATTGCCGACCCTATCCTTGTCCACCCGGCAGTCAGTCGCTCAAGACAATGTCATCAACCATAAAACCGGCTTTGCCGTGATTAAGGGATACAGCCCAGCCAAAGAATTCTATGGACCGGAGTATACCGGCAGTCCGGAAGAAGATCAGGTTTCTGATCTTCGGACTACGCTGTATTGGAACCCCAATATCAAACTGGATCCCGGTCACCGCAAGATCAAGTTCGCATTTTACAATAATGACCAAAGCAATAAATTCCGGATCGTCGTGGAAGGGATCAACCAGGACGGCCGACTGACCCGGATGGTAGAACAAATCATGAAATAGAATCAAACCCTATCGGAATACCCTAAATCGGACCCCATGCTAGCAATCGATTTTTCACTGAATCTCATCAGCCTGCTCCTCATCATCGGAGTTGCTTTGCTGATCGGCTATTCCTTCCGCAGCCGGCAAATCAGGAAAAGGCAGTCTAAAATTGCCTACCTCCGGCGGGAAATTGTAAATAACCACGCCTTTATTCTTGAGCTCCAGAAGGAGAATATCGGCCTGGAACTCCAGATGCGCGGCCAACAGACCGCAGAAGAAGCACCCGTATTGCCGCTTAAAGTAGCTGGCAAAGACTATGAAGAGGAGGCTCCTCGTATGGCTGAAGCCGGCCGATGACGGGTTTCGACCTGGGATCCCCGTGCATCTTCGCGGGGACCAGATCAAGCCTCCTGGCGGAGGATGCGACTACGGGTTGGACCAGTCTGCCCCGGCTAACCGACATTTTCCATTAACCTTCGAATGAATTCTTCCATTTCATCGATCCGGTGCTCCTCGAGCGGAAATCCCAGCGACCCGCCAGTTTTTGATGAGGCATCGCGGAATAAAGAAAGACAATTTTGCAAAGCCGGTCCGGCAAGCCTGGCTTCCCATCCCAAAGAGCAATTTTTGAGCCGGCGGTAATCATCTTCCCGTATCCAGCTCAGCAGGCGTTTCCCATCCGGTCCGGGATGAATGGGTTTACCTTTGCTGGCCATGGCCGACCATTGCAGCATGCGGAGCATCCATTTCTTCATCGCCCCTTCCCTGACTTGCGCCACCCACCAGTCACTGCGATGCAGGTATTTAGCCACATGATATGCTTCGAACCAGAACTCATCAATCGCTTCCCGGAATTGCTGTTCATTTGGAAAGGATAGCTCATATGCGGCTCCCGGAGCCAGGGGCAGCTGAGCAGACCATCCATCTTTATCCAGCAGGATCCGGTAACCCGCCAGATAAGCCGGTTTAAGTTCGCCTTTGGAGATCATCGCTTCCAGCAGGGAGAGGGAATGCAAGGCAAAGTCCATTTTAGTCCCGCCACGAAAAATGACCAGCCGGGTGGGAACGGAAACCTGATCCCATAGGACCTGCTCATGGATGCAAATCCACTGGGGCGCAATGGTGTCCAGCCAGGCATCGCTCCGGGAAAGACTATCCAGCTTCCCGAAAAGGCTGATATCATAATCCGATAAATCATCGGCTAGCCCTTCGGAAACTCGCGAGCCTATCAATATTGCGAGCCGTACGCAAGGTTCTTCGCCGGCCCAGCGGAGGAAACGGTTCAGTAGCGTCGGAGCGTTCATCTACCCTTGAATTGGGGCGGTCTTTTTTCCAGGAAAGCCTGGATGCCTTCCTGAAAATCGGTGGTCAGCACGGCCCGGTCCTGAAGGGCTTCTTCCAGTAGGAGCTGGTCTTCCAGGTTATTGTGCATCGACCGATTGAATGCCTGTTTGGTCAAAGCCAATGCCCTTGTCGGCAGGGCGGATAGCTTTCGGGCCAATTCCATCGAGGAATCCGCGAACAGCGGGTCTTCAAAGACTTTATAGAGCATCCCCATGGTCAGTGCTTCGCTAGCGGGCACGCGGTCTCCCAGCATTGAAAGGGCCAATGCCCTTTGCCATCCGACGAGACGCGGAAGAAAAAACGTGCCTCCGCTATCCGGGATCAGACCGATCTTGGAAAATGCCTGAAGAAAAAAAGCGCTTTTCGACGCCACGACCACATCGCAGCACAGGGCGATATTGGCCCCGGCCCCTGCAGCGACGCCATTTACCGCCGCTAGCACGGGTTTGTCCATGCTCCGAATGCGGGAAACGATGGGATTATAGGTCTCCGAAAGCATCGAATTCATTCGATTCGCCCCATCATTCAAGACCTCCGCCAGATCCTGACCTGCGCTGAAGGCATTGCCGGCTCCCGACAAGTACACCGCGCGGACCTCCTGATCCTGGGCACAGGCCTCCAACTGCTGAAGGAGGGCGACACACATCTCCCGATTAAATGCATTCAGTTTGTCCGGACGGTTCAATGTGATCCGCCCCACGCCCGCATCCCGCTCAAAAAGGATTGAAGACTGCATGTCTCCGAAAATTTACTTTGGAAGTTACCAATTAAACAAAAACAGGCCTCAGTGGCACTTAAAGTAATCAAAGGGCTCACCGCAATCTTCGCAGCGGTAGAGCGCTTTGCAGGCAGTGGATCCGAATTGACTGATCAGGCTGGTATGATAAGACCGGCATCTTGGGCAGGAGATCGCTTCGGCTTCGTGAAAAGCCATATGATGGCAGACTTGCTGCCGGGTGGTCGGCGGAGCTATGCCGAAGGCTTGCAGCTTGTCTTTGGCTTGTTCGCTCATCCAATCTGTAGTCCATGCTGGGGAAAGGACCGTTTCTAGGTGCAGATCGGGATATCCGTTACGGGCAAGTATCCGGCGGATATCGGCCTGAATCATGTCCATAGCCGGGCATCCGCTATAGGTCGGCGTGATGCGAATCTCTAGGGTTGGCGTCGAACCTGCGGATGAAGTCTCCCGAACCTCGCGGATTATCCCCAGATCAATCACCGAAAGCACGGGTACTTCGGGATCCATGACCCCTTCAAGCAAGTTCCATATCCGGGTTTCTGTGTCTGTCATTTGTGTGGCAATTACCATTCGCATCTGGGATAAGCCCGCTGCAAAAATTGCATTTCAGCCAAGACATAGCCCAGGGCTTCGCTATGCCGGCCCTGCTTGCCGGCCTCATGCGGGGAATAACGCGCCAAATCCGGCAACGCGCCGGACAAACCCGCTTCTTCGAAGACCCGACGGACTTCCCGCAACCAGGGTTCGCGCAGACCGGAAGGGTCCACGGCCAGTCCTGCTTGGGCAGCCAGCATCTCATAGGCTGCCGGGCGGAACAGCTCGGGCAAATATTTTTCTAGGTCCGCGCAGGCCACTTGCATGCGCCGGTGACTTTCCTGGGTTCCGTCACCCAGGCGGATAACCCATTCGCTGCTCCAGCGAAGGTGGTATGCAATTTCCTTGGAGGACTTTTCAGCTATCGCGGCCAGCTGCTGGTCCAGGCTGGTTTGCAAATGGCGAAACAGATAGAATTGGAACGCACTGAAATAAAATTGGCGAAGCGTAGTCCGGGCCCAATCGCCGTTGGGCTGCTCTACCAGCAAGCTATTGCGAAAGTCGCCGGCATCTCGCAGGTATGCCAGGCTATCTTCCGTCAGCGGCTCGCTGGCTGGGAGGAAATGAGGACGCGCGATGGATTTTGCATCCATAGCCATTATCAGTTTTGCTGCATGTTGATAAAGGTATCTTGCCTGACCGATCAAATCCAGCGCGATATTGCTGATGGCGATATCCTGCTCCAGTATTGGGCCATGGCCCGTCCATTCGCTGAGGCGATGGCCGAGGATCAGCGCACTGTCAGCCAGGTGTAGCAGGTATTCCACGAGCACCAGCGGGTCGGGTTCAGGCCGAGCTGCCGCGTTGGACCGGGAGTGGCTGAGGGATGCAGAAATGTCCTTTGGCTCGGCGCTCAATTTTAGATGTTTTTGGCCTCTTCCGGCAAATGATAAAAAGTTGGGTGTCGGTAGATCTTGTCGTTGGCCGGATCATAAAAGGAGGCGGCGTCTTCGGGATTGCTGGCGTGGATATGCCGGCTTTCGACGACCCAGATGCTCACCCCTTCCATTCGGCGTGTATACACGTCGCGCGCATTTTCAATCGCCATCTGCGCGTCGGCCGCGTGGAGACTTCCGGCATGCTTGTGATCCAAACCCTGCCGGCTGCGGATGAATACTTCCCAGAGCGGCCATGCAGATTCCTTGCTCATGGATTTTCTCGCCGGTTCAGGTCCCGAAGACCCGCCGGCTTCTTCCAGATCGCCGTAATATTGTTTAACCAGGTAAGGTTGCATAACCATTGATTTAATGAAAGTCTGCGGGATTCCCAGGGATCAGGCTCGTTCCATGGGCTTTCCGTTGGATCGCCGCTTTCTTTTTTCGGCATAAGCCAGAGCCGCTTCCCTGACCCAGGACCCTTCCTGGTGTGCCCTTACGCGGGCTTCCAATCGCTCCCGGTTGCATGGCCCAAGTCCATTAATGACAGCCCAAAACTCTTCCCAATCAATGGGTCCGAAATCATAGTGCTGGCGGGATGCATTCCAATTCAGGAGGGGATCTGGCAGCGACATGCCCAGGACTTTTACCTGGTCCGCACAGATGTCAACGAATTTTTGCCTGAGCTCATCGTTGCTGAATCGTTTGATCTTCCATTTCATGCTCTGAGCCGAATGCGGCGATGCCTCGTCCGCGGGTCCGAACATCATAACGGCCGGCCACCACCAACGAGTAATGGCATCCTGTCCCATTCGGCGCTGATCTTCGCTCCCCCGACTCAGGGCAAGCAAGATTTCAAAGCCCTGCCGCTGATGAAAGCTTTCTTCTTTGCATATGCGGATCATTGCGCGGGAATAAGGTCCGTAGGAAGCCCGGCAAAGCGGAATCTGGTTCATGATCGCGGCGCCATCGACCAACCAGCCGATGGCTCCCATATCCGCCCAGGTGATGGTGGGATAATTAAAGATGGAAGAATATTTCGCTTTACCCGAATGCAGCTGGTCGATCATTTCCTCCCGGCTGATCCCCAGCGTTTCGGCGGCCGAATACAAATAGAGCCCGTGACCCGCCTCGTCCTGAACCTTGGCAATAAGAATGGCTTTTCTTCGCAACGAAGGGGCCCGGGTAATCCAGTTGCTCTCCGGCAGCATCCCGACGATCTCGCTGTGCGCGTGCTGGGAGACCTGCCGGATTAAGGTCTTGCGGTAGGCATCCGGCATCCAGTCCCTGGGTTCGATGCGGATCTCCCGGTCGATTTTGTCCTGAAATTGAAGTTCCTGTTCCGACATAGGAAGGCCGAAATGGGCCAATGCAAAGTTACAGCTTCCCGCAGTCAGCACCGCTCCTATTCCGTACGAAGGCTCTTCACCGGATTCGCGACGGCGGTCCGGATCGCCTGAACGGATACCACGGATAGCGCGATGGCAATCACCAGGACACTGGCGCCCGCAAAGATCCAGGCATTCAATTTCGTGTGATAGGCATAGTGGTCGAGCCAGTCATTGGCCGCTAGATAAGCAGCGGGTATGGTGACTAGCAGGGAAATCAGGACCAGCCGGATGAAGTCGGAGGAAAGAAGGCGAACCACGGCAGACACGGAAGCGCCCATTACTTTCCGGATGCCAATTTCCTTGGTCCGACGCTCGGCAGATAAAACGGACAGGCTGAATAGACCAATGCAGGAAACAAAAATGGTCAGGAGGGCGCCGAACAACATGATCTGCTTCCATTTGGATTCCGCTTCGAAATGCTGCCTGTTTTCTTCATCTTTAAAATGATACGTATAAGGGCTTAGCGGGAACAGGCCGGTAAAGGTCTTTTTGATGTATGCCAGACTGGAAGTTTCAGAGGTCGGTCTGATCTTGATATAAACCGAGCCATAATCGTTGCCCGCTTTCATCGTAAACAATTCCGGGCCAATTTTGCTGTCTAATGGCTGGAAATGGTAATCCTTGACTATTCCAACCACGGTGTACACCTCTTTATTTTTTCTTGTCCAAAAATTTACTTGTTGTCCGATCGGGTTTTTCCATCCGGCTTTGGCTACGAATGCTTCATTGACCAATACGGAGTTGGTGGAATCCGAGGGGAATTCGGAAGAGAAATTTCTGCCTTTGACGATCGGAATGTGCAGCAGGGGAAGGAATGATTCATTCACGGTCATGTAGCAGAAGCTGAGAATCGAGTCGCCGTTCACTTTGGCAACGGTGTACCAAAAATCCTGATTCTTGGGGGCAACGCCTTGGATATCCTTGTCTTTTAACAGCTCCTGCTCGAACAAACGGGCTTCCGTTCGTTTCAGGTTCCCTTTATTGATGGTCACCAGGCTGCTGTCGTCATAACCCAGTTTTTGCTTCGTCAGGTAATCGAATTGCCGGGAGATGATCCAGGTGGACATGATGAGGAAGGATGCCATGACGAACTGCAAAACTACCAGGGATTTTTGGAGGTAATTCTTGCCGGCGAGCCGGAACCGGTTCGTCAATGTCTGAACCGGATTGTAGTTGGACAAGACCAGGGCGGGATAGAAACCGGCCAGTATGCCGGTGGCTAGGAACAGGCCCACAAATTCGGCGACCAATTTCCAGTCTAGGAGATAGGATATGGATAAAGATTTGTTGGAAAGGCTGTTGAACAATGGCAAGAGCATTTGCACCAGGCCGATGGCCAGGCAGAATGCAATCAGGCAAAGGATCAGGGACTCGCCCATGAATTGTAGTACGAGTTGTCTACGGCTGCTGCCCGCCACTTTCCGGACACCGATTTCCTTCGCCCTTTTCATGGAACGTCCCAACATGAGGTTGACAAAATTGATGCAGGCGATCAGCAATATGAATAGAGCTATGGCAGAGAGCAACAGGGAATACATTGAATTGCTGGCATCGAATAGTCCATTTTGGGCCGGCAGATCCTTATTGAGATGCATATCGGTCAAAGGCTGCAAGGCGTAGAACATCAAAGCTTTGCCACCATATTTTTCCCTAATTGTCTTTATGGCTTCTTTAGCGTCCGATTCATAGACGCTTTTTATTCGAGCCTCCACGGTCTTGACCTCCGCGTGAGGGCGAAGGACGACAAACGTATTCAGAAAGAAGCTAAACCAGTTGAGGTTGGATTCTTCGTCTTCCCGGGATACCCGAAGGGGCAGCAAAAGGTCAAACTTGATGGAAGAATTCAACGGGCATCTTTTAGATACTCCGGTAACGGTATAAGGAACGAATTGATCCTGTGTTTTTATGGAAATTATCTTTCCCAGCGCATCCTGCGTGCCGAATTGCTTTTTGGCGAGGTCTTCCGATACCACAACAGAATGCGGATCCAGCAAGGCGGCCCTTGCATTTCCTGCCAGTAAGGGGAAACGGAAAACTGAAAAAAAATTGGAATCGACATAAAGCAATTCCTGGGATTTGATCTCCCGACCCCATTTCAAATCACCGGATCCTCCCATGACACGCACAAAAGTTTCGATTCCCGGAACTCCTGCAGTGAATTTAGGGCCCTGGAAGTATCCGGTATTGGAATCCATCTGCGGTATACCGCCTTCCCCCAGCGAACCACTGACTATCCGGTAGATGCGGCTCTCATTGGGGTGAAATCGGTCATAACTCAATTCATCTTTGACGAACAGGAGGATGAGCATCGCACAAGCCAGTCCCAGGCAAAGTCCACCGACATTTATTAACGCGTATCCTTTGGCCCTCATTAGACTTCTGAGAGCGGTTAGGAAGAAATTTTTGATCATGATGCTTTGGCTTTTTTGAAAAGAAGGAGAATCTTGCTAGTTGTTTTCAGGCCTATTTGGTCCCCCGGCAGGATCAATCGGAATGCCAATCTATATTTAAATGAATGACAGCACTTTATTCGAATGCCAGGCTGAGGTCTGTGCATTTGTGATACAATCCCTGTCCGCTGTGAAGGCAGGGCTCCATGGCCATCAGCCGCCGCCTGAATGAGTCAAGAACCTCAACATGAAAATCACTTCTGATCAAAGTCGACAAGCAAGCTTTCCGTCAGGGGATGTGACTGGCAGGTCAGGATGTATCCCACGCTCAATTCTTCAGGCTCCAGCCCATAATTAACGTCCATGGACACCTTTCCTTCCAGGAGCCTGGCCCGGCAGGAACAACATACGCCGCTCTTGCAGGCAAAGGGGAGATCAATACCCTGGTCGACGGCAGCTTCAAGAATGCTCAGGCCGTTGCGCGCCAGTCCGAATTCCACGCTGACCCCATCAATCCGCAGAGTAACCCGGCTGGTGCCGGAATCGGGTGGTTTCGATCCGGAATTTAAAGCAGCCAGACCTTGCTCCGGGGCATTGAACCGCTCAAAGTGTATCTTTTTCGGATCGACGCCTTGGTCTTCCAGCCATAAGCGAAGGGAGGAGAGCATGGCTTCCGGACCGCAAATGAATATTTCATCGGCCTGCAAAGGGAAAAGAATCTTTCCGGCGAGCTCCTGGCATTTCTTGCCGTCGATATGACCGCGGTAAATCTGCGCATCGGTTTTCTCTCGGCTTAGCACATAATGTACCGCCAATCGACCCATATACCGGTTCTTCAGTCCTTCCAGCTGTTCCCGGAATATGATGGACTGCCGGTTTCGATTGCCATAGATGAGCGTAAAGTTGCTGCGGGGTTCAATGGCTAGCGTGGTCTTGATGATCGAAAGCAGGGGAGTTATCCCGCTTCCCGCCGCAAACGCCAGGTAATTTTTGGCTTGGGCAGGATTCAATTCGGTAAAAAAGCTTCCAATGGGCGGAAGCACCTCTATTTCTGATCCGGCCTTCAAGTCGCGGTTGGCCAGAGTGGAAAATTTGCCGGAATCAACCCGTTTTACTGCGACTCGGAGCTCATTGTCCAGCGGGCTGCTGCAAATTGAGTAAGATCTGCGTACCTCCTCTCCATCAATGATTGTCTTCACACTAAGGCTTTGGCCCTGCCTGAATTGGAAAATCTCTTCCAGTCCTTTAGGCACCTCAAAAACCAGGGAAACGCAATCAGCCGTTTCCCTGTGCACATCGGCAATTTTCAATTTCCAAAAATGAATGGCCACTATGTATTGTTGGTTAAGCGGAATCCGGTTTTTGTTGTATTGGTTTCAGTCCATCGATGAGGTACCGGACCATGTTTTCTTCCAGGACCTCCGCGCTAGTGCTTTTCCTGGATCGCTGCCAGGATTCAATGCCGCTGATCGCAGACAACAATGTCAGGACGGCCACATAAGCATCTATCGGCCTGATTTCCATTCTGGCAATGCCTGAATCAATCAGGTCTCCCAGCCTTTTTCGGTAGCTGCGCCGCTGGTTCAAGAAATTCGATAAATACGGTTCGGGCAGATGCCTCCATTCGTGATCGGATATATATACATATTCATATTGATCCAGCATCATGCGAATATGGAATCGAATAATGGTCTCCAGCTTCTGGAGACTGGATTCATTCCCCCTTTCTACCTTTTCGAGATGGGAAATGAATTCATTGGCCACCCGAAAGCAAATGGCTTGCAGGATATCTGACTTGGAACGGATGTGATTGTACAGACTGGCTGCTTCAACCCCTACTTGTTCGGCAAGGTCCCGCATCGAAGCAGATCCAAAACCCTTTTCGCCAAATAGTTTGGAAGCCTGCTCAATGATGATCTCCTTCTTGCTGCTGTTCTTGTTGATCCCGACCTTGGACATAGGCCTCGCAAAGATAAATAGGGCAATGATGTATCAGTTAGACCCGGACGAATGAAGATAAAATTTACTTTAATTCATCCTATAAACAAACGGCTGCTGTTTATATGATTTAACATTGTGTCCATGTTGAAATGCCGGAATCCATTTACCGCTCTTTCTAATAATACGCTCTGATTCATGTCTCAATTCTTCAGGCCCACTTACTGCGAGAATGTCACTTACTGTCCCATCCGCGTCAACAATAGATCGCACGATAACTATGCCTTCTATTCTGTTCCTTACTGCCGCGTCAGGATAATGCATTGCCCTAATCAAAAAGTTCTTCCACGCATCAGTTCCTCCTGGATATTGGGACTCAATCTCTACTTTGTACAACGCAGATGTATCCGTTGATTCTTTTGGCTTTTTTAAAGTATCTTGACCTTTGATATGGCTGGTTATCAGCGAAATGGCAAAAGCAAGGATGATTTTCATGAAGCAGTTTTTTTATAAACTGAACCAAATACACAATACTTAATACTGGTATCGAATAAGCCAAGCCGTACAAAATTGCAAATAGAAAAAAAGATAGGAAATCTCTGGCATTCGTAAAGGCGGTATGCATTTCTATAAAAACTAAAATTGATAAACTTAGAGGACAGAATAGGCCACAGCTTAGTAGCCACACTAGTAAAGGGTACTTCTTGTTTGGCGAAATAATGGCCATATAATTACTTCCTCCTTTTAACATGGATGCAAAATTAGGCCCTGTGCGATAAATAGACAGTCTAAGCATATTCCGGTCACATGATGTATTGAAAGCGTACAGTGCGACCTATTGACTACTTCAGAAATAATTGTATTTTAATCGCTTAGAATTCTGGCACCGGCTTAGGGGGTTATTTGATTCGAATTCAATAACCTCTAATATTGATTCTATGCGGATGATGCGCAACTATTTTAAGACGGCCGTGCGGATACTTTCCAGGCAAAAAGTACTGGCTTTGATCAACGTCTCGGGCCTGTCGATAGGGATCGGCTGCTTCTGCCTTTTTTTGCTCTATGCTATCCATGAATTCAGCTACGACCGCTTTCACCTGAAAGCCGACCGCATTTTCCGGGTTGCCGAAGTGTCGAAAAATGACGCGGGGAAGGAAAGGGGAACCGCTGGTTTGTACATGCCATTGGGACCTGCGATGAAAAAGGATTTCCCTGACGTGGAATCCTTTGCCCGTTTCAATGGGTACGGTAGATATTTGGTCCGCGCCGACCACTCGGTATTTAATGAACCCGTTGCCTTTGCCGATCCCGAGCTTTTTTCCATTTTTTCATTCCGAATTCTTTCCGGGAACCCGGCCGACCCCTTAAGAGATCCGCATTCAATCGTTCTTACCCGGCAAAAAGCCATAGCACTTTTTGGATCGGCGGATCCGGTAGGCAAGACCTTGGAGATTAAGATCGATACGGGCTATGAACCATTCCGGATCAGCGCTATTGCGGAGGACATCCCTACCAATTCCAGTATTGGGTTCGACATCCTGGGATCGTTCGAGTTTCTTGCGGCCACCAATGATCGCAAAGACGGGGTAAATAGCTGGAGATTTACCTACGGAGACGAAACATACGTTTTGCTGAAAAACGGGAGCCGCCTGAATAAGCAACCGGAGCGGATGACGGAATTTCGGTCGCGCTACGTCCCCGAGGTGACGGCAACAAAGGTCAAGCCAGCTATGCGCAATGCGACGACTTTTGAATTGCGCCCGCTTCGTGAAAGCCATACATCCACAGAAATCGATGTGGGAGAGGGGTATACAACCGATCCCAAGAACATATGGATCCTGATCGGCATTTCTTCCGCCATCTTGCTGATCGCCTGCATCAATTTTACTACCCTTGCTATTGGCCGTTCAGCGGGAAGGGCCAAAGAAGTAGGTATCCGCAAGGTAATCGGTGGTCATCGTAAACAGCTGGCGATTCAATTTCTGACTGAGTCCCTGCTCCTGAGCGTCATTTCCACCGGTTTGGGTTTTTTTGCTTGCCAATCTCTTGCTGCCCCTCTTTAACCGTCTCTGCGGGAGGGACCTGCGGTTCTCGTTTACGCAATTTCCGGAATTGCTTTGGATGCTGGCCGGTCTGATGCTGCTGGTAGGTATAGTCGCAGGATCTTATCCCGCGCTGATCCTTTCCGGATTCCGGCCAGTGGAGGTCCTGAAAAGCAAGATCAGGCTCGGTGGCTCCAACCTGTTTACGCGCTCCTTGGTAACGGTGCAATTCCTGCTTTCTATCGGGCTCATCATTTCCACCCTGGTGATTTTCCGGCAATTGGAATTCATGCGTTCCAAAAACCTGGGATTTGACAAGGAACACGTAATTGTAGTTCGTGCCGGCCTGGCAGACCCACAGAGAATTTATGCCGTTTTTGAACATAGGCTCGAGTCCCATTCGGAAGTAATGGGCGTCGCCTCCTCATCCTTTGGCCTTGGCAAGGGGAATGGGGAGATGAACGACCGGTATTTTTTTCACAGCAAAGAATTTTTTCCCATCGTCTACCCGATAGATCCCGAATATCTCCCGGTCATGGGTATGCAACTGGTTGCCGGCCGGAACTTTGATTCGCATATCCTGACGGATTCTTCGGAATCGGTAGTAGTCAACGAGGAGCTGGCTGCCGAATATATTGCGGCACATCCGGCCGACGCGGTCGGCCAGCAACTGGTCGAAGGCGTGATGGACACCGGGAAGCGGAAAACGATTATTGGCGTTGTCAAGGATTTCAATTTCGAACCCCTGACCCGGAAAGTGCGCCCCCAGCTGTTTACCATGATTGGGCATGGGGAAATGGATAATCCCAGCGACTTTTTTGTGCGCATTCGTCCAGGCGATCCGGGTACCACACTCGCGCACATCAAGAAGGATTGGGATGTCCTCGAGCCGGGGATTCCTTTCCGGTATAGCTTCTTAGATGAAGACCTGGACCATTTCTATGATTCGGAAAAACGTTGGAGCCGGATCGTTGGTTGGGCCGGAGGGATTTCTATTTTCCTGGCCTGTTTGGGTTTGTTCGGGCTGGCTGCCCTGGCGGTCGTAAACCGGACCCAGGAGATCGGCATTCGTAAAGTGCTGGGTGCTTCTATCCCCTCGATCGTGCTCCTGATTTCCCGGAACTTTCTGCAGCTCGTTCTGGTAGCCATAGTTTTGGCAGCTCCCCTGGCCTGGTATTTTATGCACAAATGGCTCGATGGGTATGCCTATCGGATACCGATCGGATGGGAGGTTTTTGCCATTACCGGATTCGTGGCTTTGTGCATCGCGCTCCTTACCGTAGGCATGCAAGCCATTCGAGCCGGAGCGGCAAACCCCGTTAAGACCTTGCGCGTGGAATAATTGTCCATCCATCTGAGCTTGATTGTAAATATCCCGGAATCCAACCTTGTTAGGCCGGTCTTTTGCCTGATACCTTTCAGGCACGGATGATCTCCAATCCATTCGGTGGTCCCTCTTGCTTTCCGTCCACCTATACCGGATCCCGATACGCTAACCCTAGGTATGAGGCCTCCTGTCACATACCCCATAATGGCCCTTTGCCCCATCCAAAATTCCGTTAGGTTTGCACGTTAGAAAAACGACTCGTTTTCTGTTGGGACATATGTCCTCCATCAGAGTTTCGCTGGGATAAAAGATTTCTGATATGTCGCTGATCATTGTTGGAAGCATGGCCTATGACGCCATTGAGACGCCATTCGGCAAAACCGACCGGATTGTGGGCGGTTCAGCCACTTACGCTGCCTACGCCGCCTCTAATTTCGTTCAGCCCATCTTCCAGGTTTCCATCGTTGGAAATGACTTTTCGCAGGATGAAATAAAAGAATTAGAGAAAAGAGGAGTAGACCTGAAAGGCGTGGAAATTGTACCGGATAAAAAATCCTTTTTCTGGAGCGGCCGTTACCATTTGGATATGAACACCCGTGACACCTTGGTTACGGATTTGAATGTCCTCGCTGATTTTAACCCGCACCTGCCGGAATCCTATCAAGGAAGCGAATTCCTGATGCTGGGCAATTTGATGCCGGGGATCCAGCTCAGCGTCATCAATCAGCTCAGGCAAAGGCCGAAGCTGATCGTAATGGATACCATGAATTTTTGGATGGAAACAGCCCTCGAAGGGTTGAAAGAAGTGCTAAAAAAAGTGGACCTGCTCATGGTCAACGATAGCGAAGCCCGCCAGTTGGGAGGAGAGTATTCCCTGGTAAAGGCGGCCAAAACCATCATGCGAATGGGTCCGAGTTACCTGATCATCAAAAAGGGCGAGCACGGTGCCCTCCTGTTTCACGGAAACGAGGTATTTTTTGCGCCAGCCTTGCCGCTGGAAGAAGTCTTCGATCCGACGGGCGCGGGTGACACATTTGCCGGGGGGTTCATGGGCCATATCGCCCATACGAAAGACATTTCCTTTGAGAATATGAAGACCGCCATCATTGTTGGTTCGGCGATGGCGTCTTTTTGTGTGGAGAAGTTTGGAGCAACCCGCTTAAAGGAAGTCAACCGCGAAGACATACAGAATCGCATTCATCAATTTGTTGATTTGGTCAACTTCGATATCTCCCTGGTTTAGATATCTGAGTTCCCTTTGGCAAACCTGCCTAGTGGATCACTACCTTTTTTAATTAGTAATGAGGAAATTCTAAACTCCTGACTATATGCAATGCAAATCCTGGTTGGCGGTTCTTGCCGTCATCATTTCCCTGGTTTCCTGCCAGTCCAATTCGAATTCCGCCGCGGAAAGAAGCTTTATTCTGAGCGCCAATATGGACAGTTCCGTGAAGCCCGGTGACAATTTTTACCAATATGTCAACGGCGGATGGCTAAAGCGCGCCAAAATTCCACCCACGGAAGCGGCCACGGGTACCTTCTATAATGTATTGGATACCACGAAAGCGAGGCTGCGGAGCATCTTGGATTCTGTTTCGTCAGGCGGCCAAACGCAAGGCTCGGTTGAGCAATTGGTAGGCGACCTGTACGCAGCAGGCATGGATTCCGGAACTATAGAAAAGCTCGGATATGAGCCTCTGAAGCTATATTTGGCCAAAATCGATTCGTTCCGAAATGTCAAGGACCTGATGGCGTTTGAAGCCTACATGAATTTGCAGAACCACAGCTATGTCATTTCTTTCGGTATCGGGGCAGATCAGAAAAACAGCCGGATGAATATTCTTTCCTTGGGTCAAACGGGCCTTGGCTTGCCTGACCGCGATTATTACTTCCGCAAGGATTCGGCTACTCTGGCCCTGCAGAAGGCGTATAAAGCGTATATAGTCCAGTTGCTTGTTCTCACCGGCGTTAATCCTGCCGAGGCAACAAAAGAATCTGAGGCTGTGTATGCGCTCGAAAAGGAAATGGCCGGCAGCCACCGGACCAATGTGCAGCTAAGGGACCCTCAAAGCAACTATCACATGATTAAATTGAACGCTTTGGAGCAAACGACGCCGCGAATTGGCTGGACAAATATTTTCACTCAGACGGGCGTTCACCTGGATTCCCTGGATATTGCACAACCGGCATTCTACAAGAAGCTCAATGATTTGCTTGCATCCGTTCCTCTTTCTACCTGGAAGGCGTATTACCGCTTTCACGTCGCGGACGACTACGCATCAGACTTGAGCATGGCGTTCGTGAATACCCGCTTTGGATACCTGAAGTTGCTGAATGGCCAAGACTCGCTGAAACCGCGCTGGGAGAGAATTTATGCCGTGGTCGATCAAAACCTCGGGGACGGTCTAGGCCACCTGTATGCGAAGAAATATTTCCCACCCGAAGCCAAACAGCGGATAGTAGACTTGGTCAATAACCTGCAGGCCGCTCTCAGGGATCGGATCGGCAAACTCGATTGGATGTCGGACAGCACCAAGGCAATTGCCAAAGACAAATTGCAGGCTTTCCTGAAAAAGGTTGGATATCCGGAGAAATGGCGCGACTACAGCCGGGTCTCCATTGATCGCGGTCATTATTTCGAGGATTTGGTTTCCTGCCAAAAAAACGAGTACCAGTACCAGCTTAGCAAACTGGGCAAACCGGTAGACCGGACGGAATGGTTCATTACGGCTTCTACCGTAGACGCATACTACAATCCGACCTTCAATGAGATCGTTTTTCCTGCGGGGATCCTTCAATCCCCCGCTTTTGATCCGCAAGCGGATGACGCAATGAATTACGGTGGGATCGGCATGGTGATCGGTCATGAGATGACCCATGGATTCGATGATCAGGGGGCTCAATACGACAAGGATGGCAATCTAAAAAATTGGTGGGGTAAATCGGATAGCGCACGATTTGTAGCCAAGGCCAAAAAAGTGGCCGAGCTTTTCAGCCGGTTTACGGTGCTCGATTCCCTGCACATCAATGGCGAATTGACTGATGGGGAGAACATTGCTGATATGGGGGGACTGGTGATAGCCTACAATGCTTTCAAAATGACCAAGGAAGCGCAGGACAGCACGAAAATTGACGGACTAACTCCGGACCAGCGGTTTTTCATTTCCCTTGCACAGATATGGAGAATGCTGGCCAGGCCCAGTCAAGTTCGCACGCTAATTAACGTAGATCCCCATTCACCTCCCATGTACCGGGTCCTTGGCCCATTGATGAACTTTACCCCTTTCTACGATGCCTTCCACGTAAAGGAAGGAGATAAGATGTACCTGCCCGACAGCAGCCGGATCAGGTTCTGGTAGCGCTGAATGCGATCGCTTTTCTACCTCTCCGGCGATTTAAATTTGGATGACCTTGATCCTTGTATTAGCTTTGTGTCCCCGCATGACAACGAAAAATAAACAGACGAAGCAGATCAAGACCGGGTTCCTTAAGCAGGAAGGGTAAGGATTGTTTTGTGTGTCAAGATAATACTAGCCTTCCTCTTCGGAAGGCTTTTTGTTGTTGGGTGTTTCAGGTCAATAACCGGGCTTAGGCCGATAGGGAGAATGTCCGCAAAATGAAATAAACACATGAAAATTGCCGTCGTAGGTGCCACCGGACTGGTTGGCACCAAAATGCTGGAAGTTCTAGCAGAAAGGAATTTCCCGGTTACCACCCTCATACCGGTAGCTTCATCCAAGTCATTGGGGAGGGAGCTTCAATTCCGGGATAGACCCTGCCGGGTCGTAAGCGTACAGGAAGCCATTGATGCTCGTCCCTCGCTGGCCTTGTTTTCAGCGGGTGGAATGACTTCCCTGGAATGGGCGCCGCGGTTCGCCGAAGCAGGAATTAAAGTCATTGACAATTCCTCGGCTTGGCGCATGGACCCCGGCAAAAAACTCGTGGTTCCGGAAGTGAATGCCGATGTGCTGGATGCAGACGACTGCATCATTGCCAATCCGAACTGTTCAACTATTCAGATGGTAGTAGCCTTGAATCCCTTGCATCATCGCTATCGGATAAAGCGCATCGTCGTTTCTACATACCAAAGCGTCACGGGAACGGGGGTCAGGGCGGTTGCCCAGTTGATGAATGAACGCCAGGGATTGCGGGGTGAAATGGCTTACCCCCATCCAATCGACCTCAATGCCATTCCCCAGGTCGATGTATTTCTGGACAATGGATATAGTAAGGAAGAGATGAAGATGGTCAACGAAACCAAAAAGGTTATGCGTGACGAGAGCCTCCGGATTACGGCGACTACGGTGCGCATTCCAGTTATGGGTGGTCATAGCGAATCCGTAAATGTAGAATTTGAACGGGATTTCGATTTGACCGAGCTAAGGCAAATACTGGCGCGCTCGCCTGGAATCGTGGTGGTGGATGAACCCGCTAAGAGCCGGTATCCCATGCCCAGGGATGCCCATGAGAAAGACGAGGTGTTCGTGGGTAGGCTTCGCCGGGACGATACCCAGGCCAATACCCTGAACCTATGGATCGTGAGCGATAATCTGAGAAAGGGGGCGGCCACGAACGCCGTCCAGATTGCGGAATACCTGTATGAGAAATCCTTGCTAGGCTGATTAGGAGTTAATTAATCCAGGGCGCGGTTGAGGAACTCCAGCATGGGCCGCAGGGCTTCGAATGCATCCACGGTCTTTTTTTGCAGATTTTTAGCCGTAAGTTCACTGTCCGCCATTGGCCGCATCGCGATAAAGCTCTTCATTTTGAGGTATTCGGCGGCGGGGCTGTCTTTGTCAAAACCTTGCGGGATCCTGCCCAACACGGACTCCTCGCCCTGATACAAAGTCTTGCCGTAGGTCGTGGTGAATTTTTTTGAACTCAGGATCTTCTTGAATTCATCCAAACCGTATTCAATTTCCTGCCGCACTTTTTTCAGATCCGGGGGCATGGGTATCCAAAGGCCTCCCCCGACAAAACTGTCACCAGGCTGGCAATGGAAATAGTAACCGCCAAATACCGATTTCCGTCCTCCCCGCTTGATGGAAGCGCCCATAACGGTCTTGTAAGGTGATTTGTCTTTAGAGAACCGAATGTCCCGATTGATCCGGAAAATGCATTGTTTTGCCTGGAGGGAACCGATCGTAGGATCGTTCTTGGCTTGCAGTTCGATGACGGCCTGGATGAATGCCACAAAATCGTTTTTTGCCTCTTCGTAGGATTTGCGATGCAAATCAAACCAGGCTTTGTTGTTGTTTTTCTTGAGGGCTTTCAGAAAATTCAGGGTGGCGGGCTGCAGCATTTGATTCATTTAAAGAGTCAGACCGGACAAAGGAATAAAAAATATTCGGTGAATAGGCATTTTTTCGGGGTAAATGGACGGAAAGAAAGTGGCAGTATTAAAAGAAAGTGGCAGTATTATTTGATGCGGGCCCAGTTCTCGCCGCTCTTGATGCGATACATAGTCATTTCGCTGACTCCGTATTTGTCAGCCAAACGCTTGATGGTAAGCTGGCGGTTCTTGCTGGATAGGGTCTTCTTTATGGATTTGACTTGGGTGGCGGTCAGTTTGAGGCCTACCGTTCGGTTTGCCTGGACTTTCTTATAGGCGATCTTGGCCGGGCTCTCCTGCTGGTGACGGATCATGCCCTCCAAAGTGGCCCAACGCAGGTTCTTTACCGAATTGTCCAGCTTATTGTGGTTGACGTGAATGACATACCGATGTTTGGGAGAGACCTTTTTTCAGGAAAAGGCGGGCAATTTCGCGGTGAATATAGAGGGTGCCGTTATTGCCCGGGCGATGCAGGTTCAAGGTCTTATACCCGGTAGTTAATGATCCGTTAAGTAACTTTCCATCCTCTACGATTTGCTTGGAATAGCTGCCGACGCGGCCGATCGATGATAAAGCATATTTTTTTCGTAGTTGCTTCCAGCCAGGAAACTCGAGGGGTTTCCATGATTCACCGGGAATTTTCTTGATCATCGCCTGCAATTTCCTTAAAGTTACAAAAATCTGCATCGAATTCCATCCCACTCGGAAATAATGTCAGTCGTTAATGAATTGCAAGAATTGGTCTTCCGTAAGAATCCTCACGGTGGGGATTTTCTTGGCTTTTTCCAGCTTGGAACCGGCGTCCTCACCGACCACAAGAAAGTTGAGCTTGCTGCTTACGCCGGAAAGAATGGAACCGCCATTTTTTTCTACCATCTCCTCCGCTTCGCTTCGTTTTAATTTGGCCAGCGTCCCGGTAAAAAGAAAGGTTTGTCCCTCCAGGTCGCTGCCATGGACCGAAGCATCTCCAGCATTGTTAAAATTCAAGCCGTATGATTTCAAGCTGTCCAGCATCCGCAGGTTGTCTTCATTGCGGAAAAATTGGTAGATGCTGCCGGCCACTTTGGGTCCGACGTCCTCCAGGTTTAACAATTCCTCCAGGGAGAACTTGCGGAAATCGTTGAGATCCTTTATGGCATGAGCGAGGGTTTTGGAAGTGGTCTCTCCGACATAGCGTATCCCGAGGGCGAAAATCAGCCGGTGGACCGGTTGCTCCTTGGATTTGGTTATGGCTGCCTGAAGGTTGGTGACGCTTTTATCCCCATAGCCTTCCAGGGCTGAAATCTGCTCATAAGGAAGCCGATACAAACCGGGAATATCCTTCAGGTAACCCAGACCGTAAAATTTTCGCACATTGGCGTCTCCCAGACTGCGGATATCCATGGCATCTTTGCTTGCGAAATGAATGATCCGCTCGACTACCTGGGCCGGGCAATTGATGTTGACGCATCTCCAAGCGGCTTCTTCCTCAGACCGGATTAGCTTGTCGCCGCATGCGGGACAATGCGTGGGAAAGATGATTTTCTTTTCGGATCCATTTCGTAGTTCGCTCAGCGGTTTGACAATATAGGGAATGACATCTCCGGCCCGCTCCACCAAAACCGTGTCTCCGATCTTCAGGTCCTTTTCGTTCACTACATCTTCATTGAACAAGGAAACAGAAGTAACGGTGACTCCTCCTATGAGCACTGGATCGATCTTGGCGACCGGGGTGATGCTTCCGGTTCGTCCTACTTGGAATTCTACCTTCGTCAGCTTGCTCGTCGCCTGCCTTGCCTTGAATTTGAAGGCAATCGCCCAACGCGGATGGTGTGTAGTCATTCCCAGGCGGTCTTGTAAGGCGAATTCATTGACTTTGATGACGAGTCCGTCTATTTCGTAGGGCAATTCATCCCGCTGGTTTTCAAAAACCGCGCAGTAGTCCATTACGGCCTGGATACCCCGAAAAAGCTTTTTTTCCTTTTGTGGACTGCGGAATCCCAGGTCCCACAACATTTGCAGCGAACCGCTGTGCGTGTTCAGCAATTCGTCTTGCCCGGGCGATTTTTTTTTGACGGTGGGTTTTAAGGATCCTTGCCCGGGAACTTCCTTAACTCCGGCAACGGAAGTGTAGTAGCTAACATGATAAAGGAAGGCTTCCAGGTTTCGACGCCCTACTTCCGCCGGATCCTTGATCCGGAGGGAGCCGGAGGCTGCGTTGCGCGGATTGGCCAAGGGAGGCAGGCTTTGAGCTATCAGCTGCTCATTGTACTTTTTGAAGCTGCTTTTGTTCATCAGCACTTCGCCGCGGATCTCGATCTGTTGAATGCCATACCTCGAAAATCGGGCGGAAAGCGGTACGGAGCGGATTTGACGGATATTGACCGTGACGTCGTCGCCCTCAATTCCATCGCCCCGGGTGGCGCCCCGGATCAGCATATCGTGGTCATAAATTAGGGAAATGCTGGCTCCGTCGAATTTGGGTTCGACGCAATATTCCAATTCCTTCAGGCCCGTCAGCTCGCGGGCCTTGCGGTCCCAGTCCAGCAGATCCCCTGCATTGTACGAATTCTCGAGCGAGAGCATCGGGACCAGGTGCTGAACCGTTGGAAAATCTTTGGTAAGGCCCCGGGCCACCCGCTGCGTAGGCGAATCTGCAGTTCTCAGATTGGGAAATTCCGCTTCCAGCCGCTCCAGTTCCTTATACAGCATATCGTATTCAAAATCGGAAACCAAAGGATCGCTGAGCACATAATAGCGGTACTCGTGAAACCGCAGGACATCGCGGAGCGATTCCAATTCTGAATCGGCAACCAACTTCTTTTCGCTTTTTTTCAGGAGATCGGACGTTGCCTTCTGCAATTCCTTGGTGAGTGCTGGAGAATACATAGTCTTCTTTTGCCCACGTAAATGTACGTGAATGGGGGATTTCCGGATCCCTTGGCCGAAGGGAGTACCGAGAAAATTAGTTGTGGATAATTTACGCGAATGTTAAATTCGCTAGTCGATACAATGCAACCAAAACATGAGCAATAACGGAATTTCCACCGAAGCGGCGACGCTGGCCAGGAAAAAAGACATCAAGACGATTCTCAATCAGCTCGAGAACGATGGAATCATCGGTGTTTCGGTGGATTGCGTGATTTTCGGATTTGACGAGAATGAATTGAAAGTGCTCCTGATCAAGTCCGATATGAAGAAATTTGAAAGCAAATGGTCCTTGCTGGGTGATTTGGTAAACAATCATGAAGACCTCGAAGATTCGGCTTACCGGATCCTGAAGGAGCGTACCGGCATGGACGACGTCTACCTGGAACAAGTGCGCGCATTCGGTGAAGTAAAGCGGCATCCCGCTGCCCGGGTGGTGACCATCGCCTACTGCTCCCTCATCAATATTCATCACCACCGGCTCAAGATGCACGATAACGAGCTGCATTGGCATCGCGTGCGAAGCCTCTGCGATATGGCATTCGACCATCAACGCATACTTTTTGTTTGCTATGAATGGCTGCAGCGCCGGATCCAGGAGCATCCGCTTGGATTCAGCCTATTGCCGAAGCAGTTTTCCCTTCGGGAACTGCAGAATCTATATGAAGCGATTTTGGATGTCAAATTGGACCGGCGGAATTTCCGAAAAAAATTCTTTTCCATGGAACTGCTGGAGGACACGCAGGAATACGAATCGGATGTTCCGCACAGACCGGGCAAACTGTACAAATTCAACTACGAGAAGTATTACAAGAAAGAAAGGAAGAAATGGTTTGGTATTGATTTTTAGCGTGGGGAAATCCCATATGTTCTCGCGAGGCCCGAATATAATCTCATCAGCGAATCATTCATTTGCCCCTTGTTGTCAAATACCCTTTCCCAGGTGTTGAGGGGTTCCCATATAAAGGTCCCCACGCCCTGGTCTCCCGGAAGATTAAACAAGATGTCATTTACTTCTTTTTTACGGCTTGAGTATTCCACGACGACAATTTTCTGCTTATACCTTGAAGCGAGATCCGTAAGGTTGCTGTCCAGTTGGCCCAGGGTTCCATGCCAGCGGGGGTAATAGGACTCCCCGATCAGGTCGAAAGAAACCCGGCGGTCCAGCATGGCGTCCAGAAAATGCCTGGATTCTTCATTTTGTCCCCCACAGGCAATGTGCAGCATGATCCGGATCGATGGGTCTACCTCGCGGACGGCGGCTATCGCCGACCGCAAAAACGCGGCCAGGGTGTCCGCGTGTTCAAATTTCCCATCGGGCCAAAGAAGACCGTGGTTGATCTCATTTCCAATTTGCACCATATCGGGCGCAGTTCCCTGATCGCGAAGCCCAGCAATGACCTGCCGGGTGAAATCGTGCATGGCCTGTTGCAGCCCCTGAAAATCGAAGTTTTTCCAGGCCAGCGGCTTGAATTGCTTTACCGGGTCGGCCCAGGTATCTGAATAATGGAAATCCAAAAGAAAATGCATGCCTGCCGCTTTAATCCGCCGCGCCATCTGGAGCGTGTGGTCCAGATCGCAAAAGCCCTGCTTGGGAGAATATCCGCTGTCCGAAGATGGATTGTTGAATATCCGTAGCCGGATGGCGTTGAACCCTTGGTCTTTCAGGATCACCAGGGCGTCTTTGGCCGCACCATCCTCATAGAATTTCATTCCCCTGGATTCCAGTTGCGGGAGAAAGGATATATCGGCGCCCAGGAATCTATCTCCGCCTTTGGGGATCTCTCCGGAAAACTGAAATGGATAGGCCAGCAGGACCAGCGAAAAAAGTCCTGTCCACCGAATCCAGTCATAGGCCCTCCGCTGCTTTTTTTTCATCGCATCAAATTTGACGTTATGCGCCGGGTTCACTCGATAAAACCATCTAGGGCGACCGTGGGTTGGCCATTGGCATTAAAAGCTCCGTAACCATAGCTTTCCCAGTTGTAGGCTTCGGGTTCCCAATAGAAAACGCCCAGGCCTTGGTTGCGCGACAGGGATCTTGTCTTCTCTACGAGGTCCGCAATGAACGATTGGCAGGCACTCGCGGCCCCAGCAGGCATGCCGATCTCGCAAATCATCACGGGCTTACCATACCTAGCCAGCATATCCTGCATATTGGCCAGGCATGCGGTATTCAGGTCGGCCCAGTTGCTGGCATTGGGATAAAGCGACATTCCAATGACGTCCCAATTGGCGCCATTTGTTCTAAGGCCATCGAAGAGCCATTGAAAATGAGTACTGTCGAATCCGTTGGAAACATGGACTACAACCAGCGTGGAATCACTCACAGACTTTACTGCCTTGTATCCGGAAGTTACCAGCGCTGCATAGTGCGCCATGTTGGTTGAAGCCCGTCCATCTTCCCAGAGCAACCCGTCGTCCGTTTCATTGCCTACCTGGACCCAACTAGGAATTATGCCGTTTTGGCGCAGCGTATCCATGACATGGTAAGTATAACTGGATAGGCTGTCGGATAAGGCGGCAAAACTCAAGGAATCCCAAAGCGCCGGCTTCAGCTGATGGCCTGGGTCGGCCCAAACATCGCTATAATGCAGATCGACGAGAATCCGGAACCCGTATTGTTTGGCGCGAAGCGCTTTGACGACCAAATCGTGCGTATCGCACCATCCATCGGAGGGATTCACCCAGGCACGTAGGCGGATTGCGTTGATCCCCTTTTCGGCCAGTATCTGAAAGCAATCTTTCTTCACTCCGTTGCTGTCGTAAAAGAAATAGCCTGCGGCCTCCATCTGGGTAAGCCAGCTCACATCCGCTCCCTTGGCGAACGAATCATTGGGGTGGTTTCCCCCGCCGGGATTTCCGTGCTGCTGGTTAGGGGTGGATTTTCGGCATCCAGCGCCCAGCAGTCCTGCTATCAGGAGCAGGATTAGAAAATACTTCATGAGCAAGCGGTCATTTATTATCCAAACATATTTGATACAACTTGCAATCGATTGCATCATTACTTAAGACAAAGGAGAAAGCGGTCTTTTGCCGCCGGGCCTCATGTCGCGGTTCTCATCGACGATTCCCGCGGAATAAGGATGGGTTCCAGCACGACTCTTTGCTGCAAAGCTGTTTCCACATCGCCCTGTTCCACCAATTGCAACAGGAGTTTGAAGGATTCTTCCCCCATTAAGACGGTTTGCTGATCCACGGTGGAGAGCGTGGGGCTGATGTGCTCACCAAAGAGCTCATTGGCAAAACCGACAATACCGAACTGTTCGGGAATCCGGATTTTCTGGGATTTCATTTCTTTGATCAGCCCCAAGGCCGTAAAATCCTCCGCGGCATAGACCGCATCCGGTGGCTGGGGCAATGAAAGGAAATAGGTTGCCGCTTCCCGGCCCGATTGGATAGATACATTTCCCGGATAAACGTAGCGCGGATTGATTTTGATGTTGTGGGCCTGTAATGCCGCCATATAACCCTTGAGCCGGTCATAGAAGACTTTGATCAATTGGGGTCCTGAAACATGCGCAATATGCTGGTACCCCTGCTGGATGAGGTGTTCCGTAGCCTGATATGCGCCGCGAAAATCATCGATGACCACCGAAGGCATCGGAATGTCGTCCGTAGCCCGGTCAAAAAAGACCAAGGGCACCTGCCGGCGACGGACTTCCATAAAATGCGAACAATTGACGGTGTCCTTGGCAATCGAAACCAGGATCCCGTCAACGCGGGCCGCTAGGAAGGTCTCAATCCCTTTTACTTCCTGTTCATGGCTTTCGTTGGACTGATACATGAGGATATTGTACCCGCAGGCATTGGCGACGCGCTCAATTCCATGCACCACGGACCCGAAAAAATTGATTTCGGCACTGGGAATGATCACGCCGATCATGTGCGTTTTCCCGGATCGAAGGGAGGTGGCAATTTTATTCCGTCGATAGTTTAGGCGGTCTGCCACCCGCTGTACCGAGAGTTTCGTTTTGGCGCTAATCCGGGGATGGTTTCTGAGGGCCCGGGAGACGGTGGCGGGAGTGATGTTCAACTCTTTGGCAATGCTGGTAATGGTGATGGGGCTGGACAATTTGTGTAATCGTTTGTTCAACAATGCTAAATAAAAAAAAGGATTTGCCCAAAATACTTTTCCGGATCGTGCAGCATTTTGCCCTGCGGATTTGGTCTTTCCTGGAGGAAAGGCCATCCCAATGGGGCTTGTTCCTGTCCATTTGAAGACCGAAACTCACCAAATCAAGATGGGCCCTAATCATCAACTATACTCCGAAAAACGAAAAAAAATAACCAATAATTTGGGCGGAATGTTTTTTTTCCGAAATATTGTGTAAGAATTACACATTTCAATTCCTGATTGGCTAGTATTTGGATCGGATTATCGCTGTTTTTTTAGTAGAAAATTTTGGCTGGGTCTAAAAATTGAATAAACTTTATGCAAACGATTACACAATTCTGAAAAGAGGGGTGTATCATTCAAAAATCAACAACTGCCATTTATGAGAAAAATTCGATTGCTTGTGAGCATAGGTTTTGCCGTGTTCCTTGCATTAATTGGCATTTCCGCATTGGCGCAAAACCGGGTGATTACCGGTGAAATCACGGACTCCAAAGACGGTTCTCCCCTAGTCGGCGTTACGGTGATCCCCAAGGGATCCACCAAAGGAACTACGACCGACGGCCTCGGTCATTTCCGGATTTCCGTCGGCGCAAACGTGCAGTCGCTGGTTCTTTCCTCGATAGGCTTCACTTCGCGGGAAGTGCCCATAACTGCCGACCACCTGGTTTCTTCGCTGACTGCCGGCACATCTTCCCTGAATGAAGTCGTGGTGATCGGATATGGAACCGCCAAGAAAAAGGACCTGACGGGAGCCATCAGCACGGTTACCACCAAGGACTTCCAGCAGGGTGCCATCAGTACGCCGGACGGTCTTATAGCGGGAAAGGTGGCTGGGGTTTCCGTAACTTCCAATGGGGGTCAACCTGGATCGGGCAGCGTGATTCGCATCCGGGGCGGTTCGTCGATCAACGCGAGCAATGATCCCCTCATCGTTATCGACAATGTTCCATTGTCTGACGATGGGCTGGCCGGATCTCCCAATCCGCTTTCCCTGATCAATCCCAACGATATCGAAAGCTTCACCATTTTAAAGGATGCCTCCGCAACCGCCATTTATGGAAACAGGGGCTCCAATGGAGTGATCATCATCACCACGAAGAAGGGAAGAGGTGGGGATAAACTGCATATTAATTTCAGTTCAGTCAATTCCGAGTCGGTTAAAGCCAATGAGGTCAAGGTGCTTTCCGGGAATCAGATCCGCGCCATCGTGGATAGCTTCGGGACAGCCTCTCAAAAACCGCTGCTGGGGACCTACAATACCAATTGGCAAGACCAGATTTACCAAGCCGCCTTCGGGACGGATAACAATATCGGCTTAAGCGGCGGCATCAAGAACCTGCCTTACCGACTTTCTCTCGGCTACCTGGATCAGGATGGGATTCTCAAGACGGACAACATCCAGCGCACCTCGCTCCGGCTGAACATCAGCCCGGTCTTGCTGGACAATAGCCTGCGCGTGAACATAAATATTATGGGCTCTTACAATAAGAACCGGTTCGCCAATCAATCGGCAATCGGCGCTGCCCTGTCGATGGATCCTACGCAGCCCGTTCACGCCCAGAATAATTATGGCGGCTATTTTGAATGGCTGGATCCCAACAGCGGCGCCCCCATTCAGCTCGCCACCAAAAATCCCCTGGGTCAACTAGAGCTATACTCCAGCAAGGCAACGGTGCAACGCAGCATCGGAAATATCCAGTTGGATTATGCCTTTCCTTTCCTGCCTGACCTGCATGCCAATATTAATACTGGCTATGATGTATCTCAGGGAATGGGGGATGTGTATATCCCGGACAGCGTAGCGGTCGATTACGCTCAGGGCGGTTATGCAAATCATTATACCCAATTCCTGCGCAATGAATTGTTTGATTTTTATTTAAATTATAACAAGAATCTTACCTCAATAAAGAGCCGGATAGACGCTACGGCGGGTTACGAATACCAGGATTTTTACAATGACAATCCGGGGACGCCTCAAACCAACGCGGCCAAAACCGTGGTGATCAATACTCCGGCAGACATCATTACGCAACATACCCTGGTCTCCTTTTACGGCCGGTTGAATTATTCCTACAATGACAAATACCTGCTCACCGGGACCTTGCGGGCGGATGGCTCTTCCCGTTTCAGCCCTCAAAACCGCTGGGGCTATTTTCCCTCCCTGGCCTTTGCCTGGAGGATCAAAGAGGAAAATTTCCTGAAGAATTCGTCGGCTCTGTCTGAGCTGAAGTTGCGGCTGGGATACGGCCTCACCGGCCAGGAAAATATCGGACCCATTTATCCCTACCTTCCCCTCTACACGTATAGCACGGGAACCGGACGCTATCCGTTTGGCGATTCATCCTATTACACGTACCGGGCTGAACCCTACGATCCCAATATCCGGTGGGAAAATACCGCTACCTACAACGCAGGGCTTGACTATGGATTCCTGAATGGGCGCATCACCGGTTCGATTGACGTCTATAGCCGGCAGACCAACAACCTCCTGGTGGATATCCCGACCGCCGAGGGGGCCAACCTGAGCAACCATGTGTACACCAATGTGGGCAACCTCACCAACAAGGGCGTGGAATTTACCTTTAATGGGGAGGTGGTATCCAGCAAAGTCTTCCGCTGGGATCTTGGATTCAATATTTCCTACAATGATAACAAAATCACTAAGTTGAGCAAGCTTGCTAGCGATACCAGCGCAGGAATCCTTACAGGCAATATCGGTGGCGGCACGGGCAACTCCATCCAGATCTTAAGTATTGGCTACCCACTGTATACTTTTTACGTATATAAACAGGTGTATGCCCAGAATGGCAAACCCATCGAAGGAGTTTATGCCGACGTGAATAATAATCCAAGCAACCTGTTTTACCGGTACCAGTCGGGACTCCCCAAAGTCGTTCTCGGGTTCAGTTCGCAGTTTAATTATGAGCAATGGAGCCTGTCATTCACCCTGCGCGGCAATTTTGGCAACTACGTTTACAACAACGTAGCGGCCGGCGGCACCTTAAATAGCGTTACAAGCAACTCTGCATTCATCAACAACGCCAATGCCAGCTACCTCAAAACGATGTTTGCCAACAGCCAATATTATTCTGATTACTACGTGGAAAATGCTTCGTTCATCCGAATGGACAATCTCGTGCTTGGATACAATTTTGGGAAGGTCATCAGCCACACCGTGAACCTGCGGCTGTCCGCGATAGCTCAGAATGTGTTTGTGATTACCAAATACACCGGCTTGGATCCTGAGGTTTTCGGCGGAATCGATAACAATGTCTATCCCAGGCCGAGAATTTTCTCCTTGGGAGTTTACCTGGACTATTAAACTAAACATTTTAACTATACAGCAATGAAACTGCGATTCTTCCATAACCTGCTTGTCTGCGTCTTAGCCGGCGGATTGATGGTTTCCTGCACCAAGGACCTCAATCGCCTGCCTATCGTGCAGACCACCTCCGCCGTCGTCTACAACAGTGTGGGGACGATCAAGGACGGGCTCGCCAAGTTGTACGCAGGGCTTTCGCTGAGCGGACAAGACGTATTGGCCAATCCGGATATCAGTACCCAGGATGTAGGCTCAAACGTCTATTTGCGGAACTATTTCAACGCCCAGGAACTGCCGACCGACGAGGCAGTCATCGGCTGGAATGACCACGATCTCCAGGCCTATCACAATATAGATTGGACGCCCAACGGCTATTTTGTCCAGTTGATGTATGATCGGGTGTTCTTCGAGATTGCCGCCTGCAATGAGTTTATCCGGGAATTGCCGGATTCCAAAGTGGCGTCCTTTAGTTCCAGCGACGCAACCAATATTAAAATGTTTATTGCCGAGGCCCGATTCCTCCGGGCATTGGCTTATTCGCACGGGATGGATCTTTTCGGAAATATTCCCTTTGCCACGGAGAAAGACCCCGTGGGATCCTTTTTCCCCAAACAGGCTTCGAGGGACAGTGTGTTCAAATTCGTTGAATCCGAGCTGCTCGCGTTGCAGTCCTTATTGCCGGCGCCTTACCAGAACGAATATGGCCGGGCGGACCAGGGCGCTGTTTGGATGCTCCTGGCGAAAATCTATTTGAATGGCATGGTGTATACCGGGACGGACCGCACTACGGACGCCTTAACTTATATCAATAAGATCATCGGCTCCGGCGTCTACGCACTCGCTACGAATTACTCTCAGATTTTTGAGACAGATAATGAAGCCACGCATGAGATCATTTTCCCCATTCGCGCAAATGGAGTTACTTCCCAGTCTTATGGCAACACGACCTATGTCATCCACGCCGAGATCGGGGGAAGTATGGACGCCACGATGTTCGGCATTGTTGCCGGGGGCGGCTGGGCCGGATTGCGCACCACTAGCCACCTGGTCGGTCTGTTTAGCGACCCTTCGGGAAACACCGACCATCGGGCCATGTTTTATACTAGCGGGCAAACCTTGCAGATCAAAACGATTGGAAATTTTGGCGACGGTTATGCGATTACCAAATTCAAAAACGTCAGCTCGACCGGTAAGCCCGGTTCCGATCCTTCGAAGACTTTCGTCGATACCGACTTTCCTCTTTTCCGCTTGGGAGATGTATACCTGATGTATGCCGAAGCCGTATTGCGCGGAGGAACCGGCGGCGACCTGAACACAGCATTGAATTATGTTAACCTGTTGCGCATGAGGGCATACGGAGACAGTACGGGAAATATCACGGCTCCCGAACTGAACCTAGCCTTTATGATCGACGAAAGAGGCCGCGAGCTATACTGGGAGGGACACCGGCGCACGGATCTCGTTCGGTTCGGGTTGTTTACCAGTGGCAACTACCTGTGGCCCTATAAGGGCGGAGTGGAAGCCGGAACCGGTGTGGACAGCAAATACAACCTATTCCCGGTTTCCGCTACGGACATGGTGGCCAATCCTAACCTGGTCCAAAACCCCGGATATTAAATTTATTGATTGCATTTCAAAAGCCTTTTATGAAAAATATAGTTAACAACCTGTTTTATTTCGGTGGGGCAGGGTTGCTGATGCTAGGGTCCTGCAACAAAGTGCAAGAACGCGCAGTTATGATGCCCGGCGGTCCCTTCACTTTGTCTTCGTCGGCACAAAATGTGGTCCTGGACAGCTCGACCAATTCGAGCACGGCGGTGACGTTCAGCTGGCCGGCGGTCAACTACAATTACAGCGCCGATATAACGTATACCCTGCAATTTGACGCGGCCGCTTCTGATAGCTTCAAGAATGCCACCAATATTATCCTGCCCATCAACACGACGAGCAAGGCCTATACGGACAGCACCTTGAACATCCTGGCATTCCAAAGCCTCGGCCTCCCTGCCAACGTGGCCACCAACGTCTTTGTGCGGGTGAAATCGGATTTAAATCAAAACGGGGTGTCCACCGGGCCTTCTTCCGTCGCTTCGGTTTATTCCAACGTTGCCACCCTGAGCGTTACCCCTTACCAGATCATTATCATATATCCCACCCTGTGGGTTCCCGGGGACTATCAGGGATGGACTCCGGCAAGCGCCCCGACAATCGCCTCGGTGAAGAGCAATAATGTCTATGAAGGATATGTTTATTTTCCGCCGGGCGGGACCTTTCAGTTTAAATATACCAGTTCAGCGGACTGGAACCATACTAATTATGGTTGGGCCAGCAGCACAACCAGTGGCAGCAACGTTACCGGAACCATGAACGGTACGGGCGGCAACCTATTTGTGCCCGGAGCCGGATATTATTACCTGCAGGCCGACCTGAATCCCAATCCCGCTACCTGGGCCGCCACGCTGACTACTTGGTCGGTTATTGGAGATGCGACACCCGGTGGCTGGAACACGGACACGCAAATGACCTTTGACGTCGCTACCAATACCTGGAGCGTAACCCTGCCGCTGGTTAGCACAGGCGCCTGGAAGTTCCGGGCCAACGATGCCTGGGCGCTGAATTTCGGTTATGACAACGGGGGGTTGGATTATAATGGCAGCAATATTCCCGTTCCGCCAACCGGTAGCGGTTCATATACCGTAACCCTCAATCTCAGTCACTCTGGCAACTATACTTATTCGATCAAATTCAACTAATCGATGGGGATCATCGGGGGAAAGGGGCGTTCCGGCGTCCCTTTTTCTGTGAGAAGATTCGGAAAGGAAAAGAGCATCCGGACCAAGAACTGCTCGGTTGAATTCTTTCATTTACTTCTTGTTAGGCTTTCGCTTGCTTCCGGATCTTATGTGTTGCCACTTTGCCAAAATGACAAGCCGCTTGCGGGTGAATTCGTGATCGTCAGGTAAGGGAAGCGGTGGGGCGGAGGGCTGGCAATTTTTCCTTACGGAAGGCCGAAGGAGTTTTTTGTGTGACTTCCTTGAATACTTTGTTGAAATAGGCGACGCTGTTGAATCCGCAGGCAAAACAGGTCTCATAGATGGTCTTTTCCAATTGGATCATTTGACAAGCCCGCTGGATCCGGTATTGGTTTACAAAATCCGTGAAGGTGCTGTTCATGATCTTCTTGAAGTAGGTGCAGAAGGAAGGAACGGAAAGGTGGGCTACCTGGGCGATCCGCTGAATTTGGATTTCTTCATGGAAATGCTGCTCCACATAACTGAATATATTTTGCAGACGAATATTGTTTTTGGTGATATTGGAGGAAATAGCCGTGTCCGGATTGAGCAACTGGTAGTCCTGGGTAGTGGCCATGAGCTGGAGAATAGTGAGCAATTCCAGGTACTTTTCGAAAGGAGGGAGCCGAAGGAGCCTGACCATGCGCTGGGTAATCCGGCTTTTGCCGGGGCCGGTGAAACAAATGCCATGCTTTCCTCTGTCAAGGAGGGCGCCGATGCTGGACATTTCTGGGCGGGTCAGAATCGACTGGGAAAAAACCTCTTCCTTGATCTGCACTACAATTTCTTCATGCAGTCCATGGGCGTTTAAACCAAAACCGGCATGAGGAAGGTTCGGTCCCATAAATACCAAATCCCCGTCGTCATAATGGCTGACATTGTTTCCCACATGCCGAGTCCCTTCCCCTTTTAGCACGCAAACGATTTCATATTCCGGATGAAAATGGTATTGCCATCCGTATTTTTCCGCAATTACTTTTTCATGCAAAAGCCGGAAGGAACTCCCCTCATCCGGACGGATTACCTCGAATTCGACCTTCATTTGTATTAAGGGCTTTCAATCAAATTTACTGTATCCATCTTAATATAGCTGAACAAATTGAAAATAGAGTAGAATTTTTTTATCTCCAAAAATGAGAATTTCGTTCGGACGACCCTCTTCGGAGCGGAGAGGTTCATTAAACGTGGCCAAATTAGCGGATCGCTTATGCCGAATCTCCGGATAAAAATATCCATCTTCATTAATTACTTTCTGTTTGCGATCCTGCTCAACAGCGTGGGCACGGTAATTCTGCAGGTCCAGCGTTATTTCGGGGTATTGGCATCCACTGCGGCAATACTCGAAGCCTGCAAGGATTTTAGCATTGCCATAGCCTCCTTCCTCCTGGCTTCCTACATCGCGCGCATCGGATACCGCAAATCGATGCTAATTGCCCTGGCCCTGATGACGGCGGCCTGCCTAATCATTCCCCTGGTCAAAACCTTTTTGGCGGTCGAACTCCTTTTTGCTATCACGGGATGTTGTTTCGGCCTGACCAAGATTTCTGTCTTTGGGACCATTGGCTTGGTTACGACTAATGATAAACAGCACATCAGCATGATGAGCTTCATTGAATCTTTCTTCATGATCGGCATCCTGTCGGGGTATTTCATTTTCAGCCAATATAT